>OGJC01000278.1_pt1 | contig 59095 bp, 59 predicted proteins | sample 1571941 | NCBI WGS metagenome assembly OGJC01 (sample SAMEA2582100, study PRJEB24529) | metagenome | biome: Human gut stool | place: China | collected 2011 | reverse complement strand
TAGTAGCGCATGACTGTTAATCATGATGTCGTAGGTTCGAGTCCTACTGCCGGAGCTACTAAGCATTCTTTAGGAATGCTTTTTTTACATTGTAAAAATATAATAAAAACCAAACTGTTTTCTTGTGCAGTTTGGTTTTTCAATTATAACGATTTTTTCTTACGTATCTTATTGTAAATTATAAATAACGCGATTCCAGATAAAAATGCTATACTACCTTCTTTAAGACCATTTGGGATAAATGTCAGTTTTATTTTTCTAGCGCCTTTTTTGACATCAATTTTCATAAAGCCATTTTGTGCTCTTGAAATTTTAATTGATTTTCCGTTTTGTGTGGCAGTCCAACCTTTATCATAAGGAATTGTGAAGAATAAAGAACTATCTCGTTGAGCTTGATAATGTGCTGTTATTGTATTATGTTTTGTTGTCACAGATACTTTTTGTTGTTGAATCTTGTTTATTGCTTGTTGAAAACGATTTGTATCAAGAGTATAAAATTCAGGACTATCAAACGAAACTTTTGAATTATCTGGAAAAGTTACTTTTACAGTTATGGTTTGCTTGTGATTAAAGTATCCAAGATTAAAAAAAGGAAATACATTATTAGTACCATAATGTATTTTTTGATTGTTGTTTACAGTTATGTCAACTGATTTTTGGTTGTCATTTGAGAAAGTTAAGTTTGGTAAAGTTAAATAAACTTGACTATTTGCTGGAACTTCTAAAGTATAAGTGACACTGGCAAAAGAATCATGACCATTTTTATCTACTTCTGCAACTATTCTATTTCCAACCTGTTTAACATTATGATTACTTGTAGGAGTTAATCGGTGATAGTATTTTAAATTTAATCCAGAAAGTTGATTGAGAAAACGAGTTTGATTATCTAACGTTAAATGATTAAACTTTACATCTTTGTAAATTGAATTTGTTAGAAATGCTAGTGAATTAGCATTTCTATTTTCATAGAGTGTTAAATTATCTTTAGTCTTAATAGACGAAAAACCATATTTCTGAGGATTATTTGTTGAAATATTATATTTTACTCCTAATAAGCTATCCATAATAATACTATTATTTTGATAACGTAAATTTAAATTCGTTCCAGATGATTTGAAACCGAGTTTATCAAGAATAGAACTAGCTGCAGTATTACGAACAGAAGAAAATTGAGAGATACCATTATAATTGTACTTCATGCTGTCATTTCCAGTTTGAATAGACAATTTTTCGGTTCTAAAGAAATTTAAGTTTTTCTTTTTACTATATTTAACGAGTGAATCAATAGATGTTAAATCTTGTTCATAAGCATTCCTACTTGCAAAGATCCATTCCTTTGCAATTCCTTCCATTTGATAAAAGCTATTTAAACTAAGTTCAAAACAAACAAATAATAAAGTAGAAACTGTAAATATTTTAGAAGGGATATATTTTTTTGTATAAGCCCAAAAAATTAAAAGATAGGCGACTAAAAACTCTAATGTTAAGATAAAATTAACGGAACCTAAAAATTTGTAATGTTTCTTAAAAATAAAAGTAGAAATAAACCCAAATCCTAAGATAGAAAAACTAACTAGAATATTTGTTAGTTTAAATTCCTTTAGACGTTCTAAACTTTCTGCAGCTAAGAAGATAATGACAATGGAAAATGTCCAAGAATAACGATGTAGAAACATATTTGGCGCATGCATACCTTGCCAAAATAAATCTAACGGTTGTAAAGAAAAGCTAGCTACTAAAATTGTAATTAAAAGAAAATAAGCAAGTTTCACGTGAAACTTAATAGATCGTAATGTAAAAAATAGAACTGCTAACAATAATGGAATGAGACCAACATAAATCATAGGAATAGAGCCATATTTAGTTGTGTCAAAAGCTCCAATGAAGTTTTTGGCAAAAATATCTAAATACCAACTTTTTTCAGTCAGTAAGGTTGTCACTTTTGTTAATTTTTCACCATGAGTTTTTAAGTCTAGAAAAGTTGGTAAAATCATGATAAGACTCGTTATCCCAGCTAAAATTGATACAATTGTAAAGTCCAGGAAAGATTTAATCCTAGTTTTAAAATCCCATGAAATTTGAACAATATACCATAGAATAAGAAAGAGAACCATCATGTATCCAAAATAATAATTTTGAATGAAAAGAATTGACAGAGATGTAAAGTAAAGAACATAACCTTTTTGGAGTATCAAATAATGTAAACCAAGTAAAATAAGCGGAATAATGATGAAAACATCTAACCAAGTTTTTATTTCAAGTTGACTAACTGCAAAACTCATTAGAGCGTAGGAAGTTGACAGTATTAATATAAGATAAGGAGAAATTTTTTTAAAGATACCTTTAATACTGATGAAACAAGTTAATCCCATCAAACCAAACTTTATCAAAGTAAATAAGTATACTTCATCTGGCATATTTTTTAGATTGAAAAAATAAACTAAAGGTGATAAAAAACTCCCTAGATAATAGCTAGATAAGGCATAAAAGTTCAAACCGAGTCCACTTGTAAACGTATAAAAGATGTTATCTGTACCATGCAAAATATTCCTTAAAGTGACATCAAAAATAACATATTGATGAAATCCGTCTCCTAATAGCGGAGAAGTGTCACTTTTCCAATAGATTCCATTTATAAGGTAAGTTATAAACAGAATCAAAAATGGAATAAAAAAGGCTATCAAATAATAATTTTTGAAGAGTTTTTTGATTTTTTTCATAAGCTATCGTAAAATACTAAAATTTAAGGAACTGAATCTTTCATCAGCTCCTATTTTTTGAAAAGTTTAATCTTTCCAAAGACTATTGACTTTTTCTTGTACTTCTTGATTTTCTAAAAATTCATCATAGGTTTCGTCAATACGATCAATGACACCATTTTTAGAAAGAACAATAATGTGATTAGCAAGTGTCTGGATAAATTCATGATCGTGGCTAGCAAAAATAATAGATTCTTTAAAGTTTTTCAGACCGTCATTTAGGCTAGAAATAGATTCTAAGTCTAAGTGATTGGTTGGATCATCTAGTACTAAAACGTTTGATTTGAGCAACATGAGCTTTGACAGCATGACACGAACCTTTTCACCACCTGACAAGACGTTGACAGACTTGTTAACCTCATCACCAGAGAAAAGCATGCGACCTAGAAATCCTCGAAGGAAGGTGTTGTCATCTTCTTCTTTACTTGCAAATTGACGGAGCCAGTCAAGAATAGATTCACCGCTGGCAAAATCTTTGCTATTGTCTTTTGGTAAATAAGATTGACTAGTTGTAATACCCCACTTGACAGTTCCTTCATAGTCAATATCTCCCATAATAGCTCGAATCAAAGCGGTTGTTTGAATGTCATTTTGTCCAATCAAAGCTGTCTTGTCACCCGGACGCAAGATAAAGCTGATGTTGTCAAGGATGACTTCGCCGTCAATCTTGACAGAAAAGTTTTCGACTGTCAAGAGGTCATTTCCGATTTCGCGTTCGGCTTTGAAGTTAATAAATGGATATTTACGGCTTGATGGGACAATTTCTTCCAGCTCAATTTTGTCAAGCATTTTTTTACGAGAAGTTGCTTGCTTAGATTTTGAAGCATTAGCAGAGAAGCGAGCAACAAATTCTTGCAGTTGCTTGATTTTTTCTTCAGCTTTAGCATTACGATCTGCTAAGAGTTTAGCAGCTAACTCACTAGATTCTTTCCAGAAATCATAGTTACCAACATAGAGTTTGATTTTACCGAAGTCCAAATCAGCCATGTGTGTACATATTTTATTGAGGAAGTGACGGTCGTGGGATACAACGATAACGGTATTTTCAAAATCAACCAAAAAATCTTCTAACCAAGAGATAGATTGAATGTCAAGACCGTTGGTCGGTTCGTCTAGCAGCAGAACATCTGGTTGACCAAATAGAGCTTTTGCAAGGAGTACTTTTACTTTATCTCCATTGGATAATTCACTCATATTTTGATAGTGAAGATTTTCTGGGATATTCAAGTTCTGGAGGAGTTGAGAGGCTTCACTTTCAGCCTCCCAACCACCTAACTCAGCAAATTCACCTTCTAATTCAGCTGCTCGGACACCGTCTTTATCAGAAAAATCAGGTTTCATGTAAATGGCATCTTTTTCTTTCATAATATTATAAAGATGCTCATTCCCCATGATAACTACGTCAATAACTCGATTTTCTTCATAGTCAAAATGATTTTGTCGAAGGACTGAGAGACGTTCATCTGGTCCGAGTGAGATATTTCCAGTAGTTGGTTCGATATCGCCAGCTAAGATTTTTAAAAAAGTTGATTTTCCTGCACCATTAGCGCCGATTAAACCATAAGTATTTCCTTTTGTAAATTTGATATTCACATCATCAAATAATTTTCGATCACTAAATCGTAGTGAGACATCCGATACTGTAAGCAATATTTTTCTCCTAACTCTGTAATTAGTTTCATTTTACTAGAAAATTTGACTTTTTTCAAATGATTCAGGGATAAAATATTACATTTTAGAATATAGAGAAGTAAGAAAAAATAAATAGATTTATAATAAATTTATAAATTTTTAGGAGGAAAAAATGAAAATTTTATTAATAAATGGTTATCAAAAGCATGATTTCTGTAAAGGAGAATTAAATTTTAGTTTGTATAATGTTATGTTGGAAAATTTACGACACAAACATGATATTCAGTTATCGTCAGTTGAGGACTACAACGTAATAAACGAAAGAAATAAATTTTTGTGGGCAGATTTGATTATTTTTCAATTTCCTATTTATTGGTTTAATGTGCCTGGAAAGTTAAAGCTGTATATGGATGAAGTTTTTGAATATGGTCAATTTTATTCGTTTGCAGATACTTATGGTCAAGGTGGTTTAATGAAAAACAAGGAGTACATCTTATCCACAACTTGGAATGCACCAGAAGAAGCGTTTAATAATCCGACTACATTTTTTGATGGAAAAGATGTTGATGATATTTTGATTTCATTTCATAAGACCATGGAATTTTGTGGTTTAAAGAAAAGAAAAACACTATCTTTCCATAATGTTGTAAAAAATCCTCAATTTGAATCTTACAAACAAACAGTGGAAGATTATTTTTTAAAAGAATTGTAAATATGATGTAAAGGAATAGTAAAGTGTTAGTTGTTTTTAATTTTAAAAATCAGATGTCAATCAAGCAACAATTAGAATTGTTAGAGAAGTTCAATCAACCAATAAACAAGCAGCATCAATTGATTATAGCTCCTATTATACCAAATTATGATGAGTATCATTTTGACATCGCAGTTCAAAATTTGTCAATTAAAGGAAGAAATGTAGGTGATTTATCACCTAAACATTTAAAACATTACAATATAAACTATGCTTTTGTAGGCCATTTAGAAAGGCAAAAGTGTTTAAATGAAACAACAAGAATTATTCGATCAAAGCTTGACAATGCTTTACAGAAAGATATTGTCCCTATTATTTGTGTAGGAAATCATGAAAATCCTATTTTTGAATGCGCAACATATTTAGATGGTTTGAATCTTCAGGATAAACATATTATCATAGCTTATGAAATATTAAGTGCAACATTAAAAGGAAAAAAGGATTATTCATTTATAGATGTTGAAGAAAGTTTTCAAGATTTAAAAGATTATTTGGATAATTTAAGTGTAAAGTTTGGGTTTACATATCAGTTGATTTTTGGTGGTGGTGTAAACTGTGAAGATATTGAACAGATTTTAACTATTGGATTTGATGGGATTCTTATTGGAGATAGAATTGAAAGTTTGGTTGAAACCTACCAATACTTACTAAAAGATACTCTTGTATTGATGTAGAAAGACAAGGATAAGAAAAAATGAAATCAATTTTAGTAACAGGTGGAGCTGGATATATTGGCTCTCATACTGTAAAGGCACTTTTAGATGCTGATTATGATGTGCATGTTTTGGATAATCTAGCATCAGGTGTCAGGGATGCGGTGGATGTAAGAGCGCACTTTAAAGAACTGGATGTTTATGATGAGCTGGCATTAAAAGATTATTTACAATCTCATAAAATTGATGCTGTATTGCACTGTGCAGGGGAAATCGTTGTTAGTGAAAGTATTGAAAATCCTAGTAAATATTTTGCAGCAAATGTAGCTGGTATGAATCGTGTGTTAAAAGTATTATCAGAAGTAGGAATTGATAAAATTATATTTTCTTCTACAGCTTCAGTTTATGGCAATAATTGTATGGATAAACCTGCAAATGAAGATACGCTATTAAATCCAGTAAATCCTTATGCAGAGACAAAACTGATGGGAGAACGCATGATTTATTGGATGGGCAACCGCTATAGTTGGAAATATGTCATTTTTCGTTATTTTAATGTTGCTGGTGCTGCTATGGATACTTCAAATGGTTTGAGGGTTAAAAATCCGACACATATTATCCCTAATATTAATAAAACGGCTCTTGGACAAAATGATGCTTTAAAAATTTATGGCGATGATTATGAAACGCGAGATGGCTCATGCATTCGTGATTATATTCATGTTTTAGATTTAGCGCAGGCACATGTAAAGGGATTTGACTATTTGTTTACAGATTCGTCAACTTCACAGATTTTCAATTTAGGAACAGAACAAGGTTATACTGTCAAGGAAATTTACAATACTGCAGAGCAAATTTTACAGCAAAAAATTCCTCATGAAATTGTGGCACGTCGTTCTGGTGATCCAGCAAGTGTGTTAGCAAATGCTTCTAAAGCAAAAGAATTTTTAAATTGGCAAGCAACTTATTCTTTGAAAGATATTATATTATCTGATTATAAATGGCGTGTGAAAGCTGGTAATTCAATTGTCAAATAATTTTAAGAAGTGTAGAAATAGTTTCTACACATTTTTCTTGAAAATGGTATAATATTATCAAGAAAATTCAAGGAGAATGTGATGTCAAAACCTATTATTTTAACAGGAGATCGTCCAACAGGAAAATTACATATTGGTCATTATGTAGGAAGTTTGCGAAATCGTGTTTTATTACAAGATGAAGGAAAATATGAATTATTTGTATTTTTAGCTGATCAGCAAGCCTTGACAGATCATGCTAAGGATCCTAAGACAATTGTAGAGTCAATTGGAAATGTAGCATTAGACTATTTAGCTGCTGGATTAGATCCTGAAAAGACAACTATTTTTATTCAAAGTCAAATTCCTGAGTTGTCAGAGTTGTCAATGTATTATATGAATTTGGTGTCATTAGCGCGTTTGGAACGTAACCCAACTGTCAAGTCAGAAATTGCTCAAAAAGGATTTGGTGAAAGTATTCCAACTGGTTTTTTAGTTTATCCAATTGCACAAGCAGCAGATATTACTGCTTTTAAAGCGAATTATGTTCCAGTAGGAAATGATCAGAAACCAATGATTGAACAAACTCGTGAAATTGTACGTTCTTTTAACCATACTTATAATTGTGATGTCTTGGTAGAGCCTGAGGGCATTTATCCTCAAAATGAAGCAGCAGGACGTTTGCCGGGGCTTGACGGGAATGCAAAAATGTCTAAATCTTTAAATAATGGCATCTATTTATCTGATGATATGGATACTTTACAAAAGAAAGTGATGAGCATGTATACTGATCCTGACCATATCAAGATTGAAGATCCTGGTAAAATTGAAGGCAATATGGTTTTTCATTATTTAGATGTGTTTGGTCGTCCAGAAGATGCGCAAGAAATTACAGCAATGAAGGAACACTATCAACGAGGTGGACTGGGAGATGTGAAAACAAAACGCTATTTATTGGAAATTTTAGAGCGTGAGTTAGGACCAATTCGTGAACGTCGTGTTGAATTTTCAAAAGATATGGGAGCAGTTTACACTATGCTACAAAAAGGTAGCGAAAAAGCACGTCAAGTAGCTAGTCAGACCCTTTCTGAGGTAAAATCTGCTATGGGGATTAACTATTTTAAATAAAAATGAGCAAAACTATCACCAAAAGTGATGGTTTTTTTAGATAATAGTGATTGACAAATACAGATAGAATGGTATCATATTAACAATAAATACGAGCTGTGCTCAATCAATAAAGAAAAGAGGAATTTGTGGATGTCTAACTGGGACACTAAATTTTTGAAAAAAGGTTTTACTTTTGATGATGTATTACTCATTCCTGCAGAGAGTCATGTTTTGCCAAATGATGCGAATTTACAAACAAAATTGGCTGAAAATTTGACACTCAATATTCCAATTATCACCGCAGCAATGGATACTGTTACAGAAAGTAAAATGGCCATTGCTATTGCTCGTGCTGGAGGTCTTGGTGTTATTCACAAAAATATGTCTATTGAGCAACAAGCGGATGAAATTCGGAAAGTTAAACGATCAGAAAATGGAGTTATCATTGATCCATTCTTCTTGACTCCAACTCATACGGTATCAGATGCAGAAGAATTGATGGAACGTTATCGTATCAGTGGTGTTCCTGTTGTTGAAACGCTTGAAAATCGCAAATTAGTTGGGATTATTACAAATCGTGATATGCGATTTATTACGGATTATAATCAACCTATCTCAGCGCATATGACGAGTAAAAATCTTGTGACAGCTCCTGTTGGAACAGATCTTGAAACGGCAGAGCGGATACTTCATGAGCATCGCATTGAAAAATTACCATTGGTTGATGACTACGGTCGTTTATCTGGTCTGATTACAATTAAAGATATTGAAAAAGTAATTGAATTTCCAAATGCAGCTAAAGATGAATATGGTCGTCTTTTGGTTGCTGGTGCAGTAGGAGTTACTTCTGATACATTTGAGCGTGCAGAAGCTTTATTTGAAGCAGGTGCAGATGCTATTGTCATTGATACAGCACATGGACATTCAGCGGGAGTACTTCGGAAGATTGCTGAGATTCGTGAACATTTTCCAGAACGAACGTTGATTGCAGGGAATATTGCTACAGCAGAAGGTGCCCGTGCATTATATGATGCCGGAGTTGATGTTGTAAAAGTCGGGATTGGTCCAGGTTCAATTTGTACCACTCGTGTTATTGCTGGAGTTGGTGTACCTCAAGTGACGGCAATTTATGATGCTGCACAAGTTGCGCGTGAATACGGGAAAACAATTATTGCAGATGGTGGGATTCAGTATTCAGGAGATATCGTGAAAGCACTTGCTGCAGGAGGAAATGCAGTGATGCTTGGTTCAATGTTTGCTGGTACAGATGAGGCACCAGGTGAAACAGAAATTTTCCAAGGCCGTAAGTTTAAAACATATCGTGGGATGGGGTCCATTGCTGCTATGAAGAAAGGGTCCAGCGATCGTTATTTCCAGGGTTCTGTCAATGAGGCGAACAAGCTAGTTCCAGAAGGAATTGAAGGTCGTGTAGCTTATAAAGGTGCAGCAGCAGATATCGTTTTCCAAATGATTGGAGGAGTTCGTTCTGGTATGGGATATTGTGGAGCAGCCAATCTCCAAGAACTACATGACAAAGCTCAATTTATTGAAATGAGTGGAGCTGGTTTGAAAGAAAGCCACCCTCATGATGTTCAAATTACGAATGAAGCTCCAAACTATTCTGTACAATGAGATTTATTATAAAAGCTCTGCAGTAGATAATGCAGAGCTTTTATAATTAACACACTTTACAAACGTGTAAAGCGTGTTAATATCTAGTTTACACCTTATCTTCAGTTAAATGTCCTTCATGAATTGAGAAAATTTTAATATTAGAAGGCACGTTTTGTAGATGTTCTAGAGTTGTTGTTGTCATAAATGTTTGGATATTTTGAGAAATAGTTTCAAGTAAATTAAGTTGACGACTATTGTCAAGTTCACTCATAACATCGTCAAGTAGAAGAATTGGTTTTTCTTTAGTAACAGTTTCCATGAGCTCAATTTCTGCCAGTTTGAGAGATAAAACCACACTTCGATGTTGTCCTTGACTACCAAAATTGGCATTCATGTCATTGATACAAAAAGCAATATCATCTCGATGGGGACCAACTCCAGTATTTTTTTTAAATAAATCTCTACTACGGCTTTGCTTTAATGCAATTTGGAAGGATTCTTTTAACTTATTGGAATCTGAAAGTGGAACAGAAGAGCAGTACTTAATGGTTAAGTTTTCTAAATGACTTGAGAGTTCCAAATGTTTTTGTTGACCAAAGTGCTCTAATTTTTTGAGAAATTCTATCCGATGCTGCATAACACGACAACCAAATTCCACTAGTTGATCATCTAAAACTGCTAAAAAAGTCTCATCTATTGTTTTTGCTGTTTTTAAATAAGTATTTCTTTGTTTTAAAACATGGTGGTAATGTGATAAATCAGATAAATAGATTGGCTTAATTTGCCCCAATTCTATATCAATAAATTTTCGTCTAAGGGCTGGAGCTCCTTTAATCAACTGTAAATCTTCTGGAGCAAATAAAATAGCATTCATATTTCCAACATAATCAGATAGTTTGCTTTGTTTTAGATGATTAACCTTTGTAATTCTTCCTTTAGGTGTCAAGTCAATCTCTAAAGAGATTTTCCCCGTTTGCTTGACAAGTTGTCCAGATATTTTTAGGGTGTCTTTGGAGAAATAAATTAAATCTTTGTCTGAACGAGTTCGATGACTTCGTGTCAATGCAAGAAAATAGATGGCTTCCAAGATATTTGTTTTTCCTTGAGCATTTTGGCCTAGAAAAATATTGAGACCAGAATGAAAATCTATTTCAGTTGCTTCATAATTACGAAAATGTTGAATTTGTAACTTTTTTAACCACATATTAAATACCTGGGAAGCGGATAGGAGCCTTTTTATCCGATTTATTGGTTCTCAGACTTGTTGTCGATTTACTTTTTTTGATACTTTTGTTCATTTCTTTTACAAGGGTGGCAACTCGTCTTTTTTCTAAAAGCTCTTTTTCATGCTCCCCCCTTTCCTTTTCATTTGGTGCAGTCAGCAGTATTTCTAATTTTTGATTTGGAAGAGTAATAGTATCGCCAATGCGAATTTTCTTTCCGCGGCGAGTTTCGAGCTCTCCATTAAAATAAACTTGATTTTCTTGAAGAAAACTTTTAATAGCACCACCACTTTGAATGATTCCGACTTCTTTTAATAAAGCTTGTAGAGTGATGTAGTCATCAAATAATTTATATTTCATAATTCACCTCGATCTTTGTCATTATATCATAATTAGATGAAAAGATGATATTAGAATTATCACAATCACACCATTAAGAAAACGTTTTAAGTTGAAAGAATAAAGCTTGAAGGAGAAATTAGGAGTCGTTTCGTGATATAATAGAAGTCAATATTAAAAGAACATGAGGGACACTATGGAGCTGGTTTCTGGAGTAGATCTCCATTTTATAACATCCAAAAAATTTAAAACGAATCGAATAAAAATGAGGTTTTCAGCTCCGATGTCTACGGATACGATAGCGGGGCGCGTGCTGGTTGCAAGTATGCTTGAAACAGCTAATGAAATCTATCCAACTTCGCAGATTTTTCGTGAACGATTAGCAACTCTTTATGGTGCCAACTTTTCAACGGGATTATCACGCAGAGGACTAATACATTACGTGGATTTAAATATCTCTTTTGTTAGCGATGCATTTTTAAGTCGAAAAAATACACTAACGGGAGAGATACTTGATTTTTTAAAGGATAGCTTGTTAAAACCTTTAGCGAATGAAGGAGCTTTTAATCAGGCTGTTTTTGAAATTGAAAAAAAGAATGTACTCAATGATTTAAAAGCTGAAATTGAAGATCATTTTTATCACGCGCATCAAGAGCTGAATAAATTATTTTATACAGAAAAGGAAATGCAAACTCCTCGTTTAGCTACGCCAGACTTAGTTGACAAGGAAACACCAGAAAGTAGTTTTGCTATTTTTCAAAAAATGCTTCAAAATGATAAAATTGACATCTTTTTTATGGGTGATTTTAATGAGATTGAAGTCTGTGAACATATTAAAACCTTTGGTTTACAGCCGCGTCAACTTAGTTTGCAACTGCATTATCATCAAGAATTTTCGAATGTTTTAAAAGAATCATTGGAGCGAAAAGATGCTCATCAATCTATTGTTGAATTAGGATATCATTTTTCTGCTCAATATGGTGATAAGACTCATATCCCTCTTATTGTATTGAACGGACTTTTAGGTGGCTTTGCTCATTCAAAATTATTTGTTAATGTTCGGGAAAAAGAGGGTCTAGCTTATACAATTTCAAGTAGTATTGATATTTTTTCGGGTATGATGCGTATTTATGCTGGAATTTATAGGAAAAATCGAACAAAAACAGTGAGTTTAATTTATCGACAAATTGCAGATTTAAAAAAAGGACATTTTACTGATGAGGCGTTAAATCAGACCAAAAAAATGCTACGAAATGCGATGCTCCTTTCTTTAGATAGGCAAAATACGTTGATAGAACAAGCTTATATGGCATCTGTTTTGCAGAAAACATTTATGCCAATTGCTGTTTGGCTAAATGCTTTAGAAGCAGTCAGCCGAGAAGATATCATTGTTGCTGCAACACAACTCAGGCTACAAGCGATTTATTTTATGGAAGGAAAATAATGCAAACTTTGAAAATGGAGAGGAAGGATTATCCAGCAGTTGGAGAAGCAGTCTATCAGACTACTTTACGAAATGGTCTAAAAGTATTTCTTTTACTCAAACGAGATTTCAATGAAACTTATGGGATTATGACAGCAAATTTTGGCTCAATTGATACTTCTTTTATTCCGCGTGGTTCTAATCAAGCTGTTCAATACCCTGCAGGAGTTGCACATTTTTTGGAACATAAATTATTTGAGGATGAAAATGGTCAAGATCTTTTACAACAATTTGTTGAATTAGGTGCTGAGAGCAATGCCTTTACAAGTTTTACTAAGACCAGTTATCTTTTTTCGGCGACGGACAATATTTTAGAAAATGTGAGATTGTTGCAAAGTTTACTAGAAAATGCTTATTTCACAGAAGAATCTGTTCAACGTGAACAGGGAATTATCCAGCAAGAAATTGATATGTACAAAGACAATCCAGATTATTGCCTGTTTTTTCACACTTTAGCAAATCTTTATCCAGACACTCCATTGGCAGAAGATATTGCAGGAAGCGTTGAATCAATTGCAGAAATAACTGTTGAGGATTTGGATGAAAACTTTGAAACCTTTTACCATCCATCTAATATGAGTTTACTGCTGATTGGTAATTTTGACTTAGAAAAGACCATTGCTGTTATTCGGGAACAACACGAATCTTTGAAGGGGATTGATGAAGAAAGTTTGATTAGACATTTTCCCCTTGCGTTAAATCCTGTTATTTCTACTGGGAGTATTCGAATGGAAGTGGCAAATTCTAAACTTGCAATCGGATTACGTGGAAATCAATCGTTAGCGGAAGTTGATTTATTTCGTTATAAAATTGGTTTAAAACTGCTATTTGCAATGATGTTTGGCTGGACATCTAAAAGATTTCAAACGCTTTATGAGGCTGGAAAAATAGACAACTCATTATCGTTAGAAGTTGAAGTAGAAAAAGATTTTCACTTTGTGATGTTAACAATGGATACTAGTAAGCCAGTTGCTCTGTCTCACCAATTTCGTTCTGCGATTCGTGATTTTGCAAAAGACCCTGATGTAACAGAAGAGCATCTTGATATTATAAAAAGTGAAATGTTTGGTGATTTTTTACATGGACTGAACTCATTAGAATATATTGCTACTCAATACGAAACCTTTTCAGAAGGGGATAATCTATTTGATTTACCAAAAATATTACAGACAATTAGTTTAGTTGATGTGATTGAAATAGGACATCATTTTATTGATTCTTGTGAAATGATTGATTTTACTATTTTTCCAAAATAATTTCATGTTTTGGTGAAATTTGGTAAAATAGTGTTTAATAGAAAGAAGGCTAGTGTGTATGAGAAAGAAAACAATCGGTGAAGTCCTGAGGTTAGCTCGTATTAATCAAGGAATGAGCTTGGAAGATTTACAAAAGAAAACAGATATTCATTTAGAGCTACTGGAAGCTATGGAAGCTGATGATTTTGATCGTCTTCCCAGTCCCTTCTATGCTCGTTCTTTTCTAAGAAAATATGCTTGGGCTGTTGATTTAGATGAGCGAATTATTCTTGATGCTTATGAAGAAGGAAACATGATTACTTATGATGAAGTGGATGTTGATGAGGAAGAGAATTTTAGAAGTCGAAAAACAAAAAAACAACGAACTTCTTTTTTACCATTATTTTATCTGACGATTCTTGCATTAGCTATTTTATCTTTTGTTAGTTATTATGTTTGGACATACGTTCACCATAACTCATTAACAACCACTCCTTCATCAAGTTATAGTGTTGTAAACAAACAGACAACTACTTCTTCTAGTTCGACTAGTGAGGCAACTTCTAGTGAATCTTCTGGCAGTTCAAATACAAATTTGACTGTATCAGGAAATGGTAACAACTTGACAGCAACCTTGACAGGTGCAACCACCTCTGTCAATTTAAAACTATCAGTTACTGATGCAACTAGTTGGGTAAGTGTTACAGGTACAGACTTAGAAGGTGGGGCAACATTAAGTCCTGAGAATCAAAGTGTGTCAACTACAATCTCTCCAGGGATCACTTCAACAATTACTCTTGGTGTAGTTCAAGGTGTGACCATTACAATTGATAATCAACAGATTGATACGTCAGGCTTGACAAGTTTGACAGGTACAATTACACTTATAATAAACAATTAAGGAAAAGAAAATGAAAAAAGAAAATATTCCTAATGCTTTAACTTTGTTACGGATTGCTTTAATTCCAATTTTTATTTTAGTACTATCCTTGGGCCACTCTGTTGGAATGCATGTCTTTGCAGCGATTATTTTTGCAGTAGCCAGCATTACAGATTATTTGGATGGATATTTGGCTCGTAAATGGAAGGTTGTAAAAAATTTTGGGAAATTTGCTGATCCGATGGCAGATAAGTTATTGGTCATGTCAGCTTTTATTATGTTGATTGAAATGAATATAGCACCTGCTTGGGTTGTTGCAGTTATCATCTGTCGTGAGTTAGCTGTGACAGGTTTGCGGCTATTGTTGGTTGAAACTGGAGGGACAGTCTTAGCTGCTGCTATGCCAGGGAAAATAAAAACATTTACACAGATGTTTTCCATTATTTTTCTGTTATTGCACTGGACACTGCTAGGACAAGTTTTGCTATATATTGCATTGATTTTTACGATTTATTCGGGTTATGACTACTTCAAAGGAAGTGCCTATCTTTTTAAAGATACATTTAGATAATATGAAAAATATCATTGAAGTTCAGCATTTAAAGTATAAATACGATCATCATGCAGATGATTATATTCTCAAGGATGTGACGTTTCACGTGAAACAAGGAGAGTGGCTGTCTATTGTGGGGCATAATGGCAGTGGCAAGTCTACGACGATTCGTTTAATAGATGGCTTGTTGGAGGCAGAAAGTGGCGAGATTATCATTGATGGAGATAAATTAACTCTTGAAAATGTATGGGAAAAGCGCCAGCATATTGGGATGGTTTTTCAAAATCCGGATAATCAATTTGTGGGGGCGACTGTTGAGGATGATGTTGCCTTTGGTTTGGAAAATCAAGGAATGGATTACCAAATAATGTTTGACAGAGTTCAAGAAGCATTAGACATTGTTGGAATGCAAGATTTTAAAGAGCGTGAACCTGCAAGACTTTCAGGTGGGCAAAAGCAGCGCGTGGCTATTGCTGGTGTGGTTGCTTTGCGTCCTGACATCATTATTTTAGATGAAGCAACTAGTATGTTGGACCCAGAAGGGCGTTTAGAGTTGATTCAGACAGTTAAAAAAATTAAAGATCGACATGGTATGACTGTTATTTCTATCACGCATGATTTGGATGAAGTAGCTCTTAGTGACCGAGTTTTGGTGATGAAAGAAGGACAAGTAGAGTCAACTAGTACACCAAGTGAGCTTTTCTCACGAGTGGATTTAGAAGATTTAGGTTTAGATGAACCTTTTACAAATCAAGTAAAAGCAACTTTGCTGGACTCAGGCTTTCAATTGCCAGAGCGCTATTTAACAGAAAAAGAATTGCAGGATTATTTATGGGAATCACTTTAGAAAATGTAAGTTATACTTATCAAGCAGGTACTCCTTTTGAGAGTCCTGCCCTTTTTGAAGTCAATTTAGAAATAAAGGATGGCTCATATACTGCTTTGGTTGGTCATACAGGTAGTGGAAAATCAACTATTTTACAATTGCTGAATGGGCTTCTAGTGCCAACTGAAGGAAGTGTCGTGATTGATGATGTCAAAATTACTTCGACATCTATAAACAAGGATATTAAACAAGTACGTAAAAAGGTAGGTCTAGTTTTTCAGTTTGCTGAAAGTCAGATTTTTGATGAGACCGTTTTAAAAGATGTTGCTTTTGGTCCACAAAATTTTGGAGTATCAAAGGAAGACGCTGAACGTGTAGCACGTGAAAAGTTAACTCTTGTTGGAATTTCAGAAGAATTATTTGAACGTAGCCCATTTGAACTGTCTGGTGGACAAATGCGTCGAGTAGCCATAGCTGGTATTCTAGCCATGGAACCAAATATTCTTGTATTGGATGAGCCAACAGCGGGTTTAGATCCTGCTGGACGAAAAGAATTGATGAGTTTATTTAAACGATTACATGAAACAGGAATGACCATTGTTTTGGTAACGCATTTGATGGATGATGTCGCTAATTTTGCAGATACGGTCTATGTGATGGAAAAAGGAAGGTTAGTCAAAAGCGGAGAGCCTCGGCAAGTTTTTCAAGCTGTAGCATTTATGGAAAGTATTCAACTAGGAGTTCCCAAAATTACAAAATTTGCACAAGAATTAAAAAATAGAGGGCTAACTCTTCCGTATTTACCTATCACCATAAAAGAATTTAAGGAGTTACTACATGGATAGTATGATTTTAGGGCGATATGTTTCTGGAAATTCAATCATTCATCGACTAGATCCTCGCAGCAAACTTTTGTCAATGTTTCTCTTTATTTTAATTATCTTTTTGGCAAATAATATTGTAACCAATGGACTATTATTCGTCTTTACAATGTTATTAGTTGGACTTTCCAAAATTCCTTTAGGTTTTTTCCTTAAAGGATTAAGATCTATGGTCTTTTTGATTGCTTTTACCACTTTATTCCAACTATTTTTTACATCTGGTGGCACGACTTTATTTCAATTTGGCTTTATTAGAATTACTGAAGTAGGTCTGGCTCAGGCGGGTATCATTTTTAGTCGTTTTCTTTTGATTATTATTTTTTCTACCCTATTAACTTTAACAACAATGCCACTTAGTTTGGCAGACGCAGTTGAATCATTATTGCAGCCTTTAGCAGCATTAAAAGTGCCCGTTCATGAAATAGGGTTGATGTTATCAATGAGTTTACGTTTCGTTCCTACTTTGATGGATGATACGACACGGATTATGAATGCTCAAAGGGCGCGTGGGGTTGATTTTGGTGAAGGAAATATTGTTCAAAAAGTAAAATCAATTATCCCTATTTTAATTCCGTTATTTGCTTCTAGCTTTAAACGTGCAGATGCTTTGGCGACTGCTATGGAAGCGAGAGGCTATCAAGGTGGTGTAGGAAGAAGTCGTTATCGTCAATTGAGATGGAAAAAAGCAGATACTTTTTCTATTTTTATTATGTTTGCCTTAGGTTTGATGTTATCTTTCTTAAAAAGTTAAAAAACTTATATTATTGTTAGCTAAAAAACGTCTTGAAGGGCGTTTTTTGCGTATAAAATCAATATTTCTGTAATCTTTGTAATACAATTATAAGATTAGAGTAATATTTTATGTGTAATATAGTATTATACGAAAAAAGGAGAAATTGATATATACATGAATACAAAATCAATGAAATGGACTTTATCAGGACTTTTTACGGCAGTTGCTTTTTTTGCAACAGGAGCTATTGCAAGTGCTGAATCTTATACTGTTAAATCAGGTGATACTTTATCAGAAATCGCTAAAGAAAAAAATACATCAGTTGAAAAAATTGTTGAGCTCAATAAAATTGAAAATCCTGACTTGATTAAAGTTGGGCAAATTTTAGAACTTGATGAAGAGAAAAATTCAGAAGTTTCAACAGAAACTACAACAGAAGAAGCTGTAACTTATGAAGATGTGACATATAACGCACCTGCTGCTTCCACTACCTATTCGCAACCGGCTACAAACACTTCTTCAAATGTTGTTCTTCCTAATGGAAATACTGCTGGTGCTACGGGATCTTATGCAGCTGCTCGTATGGCAGAATTGACAGGTGTCCCAGCATCAACTTGGGAACATATCATTGCTCGTGAGTCAAACGGACAAGTAAATGCTTATAACCCCTCAGGAACTAGTGGTCTTTTCCAAACAATGCCAGGTTGGGGGTCAACAGCAACAGTAGATGATCAGATTCAATCTGCTTACCGTGCTTATAATGCTCAAGGTCTTTCAGCTTGGAACTATTAAGCAAAATTTTATGATAAATGAGTAAACAAAAAGACGAATCATTGAGTAAAAGATGATTCGTCTTTTTCTATGAGTGATTGGCTCAGCAAACATAGTTGTTTGTTTTAGAATCTTTGATTGTATATTGTAAAGATGGTTTACAATTCATGTAAAGTATTATTTACCAAAGCCGTTAAAATTTTCTGAGGTGAATCTGAGATAAAATCTGCCCCATTGTCAGTTAATTCTTTCTTGTTTCCAAATCCCCACAGAACTCCTAAAGTAGCAATTCCGACTGATTTTCCACCAATCATATCAAATTTTGTATCCCCAACAATGATAGATTGCTTAAGATTAGCATGAGAATTATTTAAAGCACGAGTTATAACATCTGCTTTATGATAAGAATTTGGAAGAGAGCCGAAGATACCATTGAAATGTTTATCAATTTCTAGGTATTGTGCCATTTTATGAGCCATTGGTTCATTTTTACTAGTGGTAATATAGACATGGTAATCCGAATGTTCTAATTCTAACAACAGTTCTTTTATACCCTTGTAAAGTTGAGCTTCAAAAACACCGTTATTTTTATAGTATTCTCTAAAGAGAGCAATAGCTTGATTGACATTGGTCTTTGGCACTACAGAAGCGAAACTAACTTCTAAAGGTGGTCCAATGAAAGTATCCAGCTCTTTGCTATCAACGGCTTTGATATTTAGTGAAGTGAATGCGTACTGGAAAGCATTCTTGATTCCTACAGAACTGTCAACAAGTGTTCCATCTAAATCGAAAAAAATATATTTAAAATTTTGCATAGTCTAAATTCATGTTTACAGAGTTGTAAACTTTTTCCTTTTTTGGAGAAAGTTATTCTCCAAAAATTTCTTTGGACAATCTACGACCAGTAGGTGTAGCTGCCAATCCACCTTCAGCAGTCTCACGGAAGGCAGTTGGCATACTTGCTCCAACTTGATACATAGCGTCAATCACTTCGTCAACGGGAATTTTTGATTCAATACCTGCTAAAGCCATATCAGCGGCAATGAAAGCGTAGCTAGCTCCCATAGCATTTCGTTTGACACAGGGAACTTCTACTAATCCTGCAACGGGGTCACAGATTAATCCAAGCATATTCTTAATCACAAAACAAATCGCCTGGCTGGCTTGAAATGGGGTACCACCTGCTGCCAAAACAAGTGCTGCTGAACTCATGGCTGAGGCTGATCCAACTTCTGCTTGACAGCCCCCTTCAGCTCCTGAAATAGAAGCATTATTAGCGATGACTAGACCGAAAGCTCCAGCTGTTAATAAAAAGTCTAGTTGTTGTTTTTCAGTAAGATTTAATTTTTCGATAGCAGATGTAAGGACAGCGGGTAAACAACCAGCACTTCCTGCTGTCGGTGTTGCACAGACCAACCCCATTTTAGCATTGTATTCATTGACAGCAATAGCATTTTTAGCTGCAGTCAAGACAGTATAGTCCGAAAGAGTTTTTCCTGATTGAATATATTTGTGGAGTTTGGCTGCATCGCCACCTGTTAAACCACTCCGAGATTTACTTTCATCTAATCCCATAACGACAGAAGCTTTCATAACTTCTAGATTTCTAGTCATCAAGCGTAAGACTTCATCTCGTTCACGACCTGTCAGTTCGTATTCAGTAGCAATCATAAGTTCGGCAACACTACCCTGAAAGTCTAAATCTGCTTGCTCCACTAATTCTTTGATTGAATAAAACATAAACTCTCCTATTTAAAGAAATTGACATTATGAAGTTTAGGAATTTTCTTGATTTCCTCAATAGCTCTTTCACAGCTGCGACTGTCAACTTCAATGATCATAATTGCTTTTTCACCTGCTTTTTCTCTTGTGACATTCATCTGTGCGATATTGATGTTATAACGAGAAAGTGCTTCAGTAACATGAGCAATCATTCCAGGTACGTCCTGGTGAACGATAATGATTGTTGGAGTGTTCATGCTGAGTGAAACAGAAAAACCATTTAATTCAGTTACCTGAATATTTCCACCACCAATAGAAATACCAGTAACACTAATCGTTTTGTGGTCGTTTTTTACGGTGATTTTAGCTGTATTTGGGTGTGGAGCATTGCTATCTTTTTGAATAGTCCAGACAATTTTAATCCCTCTTTTATGAGCAATTTCTAGGCTATTTGGAATATCAGAGTCATCTGTATCCATTCCGAGAATCCCAGCTACAAGAGCCAGGTCTGTACCATGTCCCCGATAAGTTTTCGCAAAAGAATTAAATAGTTGGAATTCAACTTCTGTTGGTTCGTCATCAAAGATAGACGAGACAATTTTTCCGATACGAACAGCTCCTGCAGTATGACTACTAGATGGACCAATCATAACAGGTCCAATAATATCAAAAACAGATTGAAATTTTAGTGAGTTCATTGTAATTCCTTATAAGTTCATTAGCTTCATTATATCAAAATTCAGTATTTTTTGTTTGATAAAATAGATGTGATATAAATTCTAGACCATCTTTAAGGTCACTTTTCTTATAGTAACCTTAAAGCAAAGAAATATAGGGTGAATTTTAGTCTCTCTTCAATTTGCCTGTAATATTTTTAATGAAAGGTAAAAACAATAGTAATAATTAAGGTATATGATAGTTCTATCACAGAAAAGGAGAATTTAAATGATTTTGAATTTAAAGAATACAAATAAAAAAATGAAAGTAGGTTTAATGAGCTTAGCAGCAACAGCGCTGTTCTTTCTTCCTACACTTGCAAACGCGGATAGTTATACAGTGAAATCTGGAGATACACTTTCAGCTATTGCTGTATCACATAATACAACAGTTGATAAAATTGCTCAGAAGAATAAAATTAGCAATATTCATCTGATTAGTGTTGGGCAGGTATTGGAGTTAGATGACACCGCTACAAGTACTGCAACTGCGGAGTCAAGTAATTCTGCAACTACCACATCTGGTCTGAGTGCTGAAGATGCAGCTGCAAAAGAATGGATTGCGCAAAAAGAATCAAGTGGCAGTTATACAGCCCAAAATGGACAATATTATGGTCGTTACCAATTGAGTTTATCTTACTTAAATGGTGACTTGTCAGCAGAAAATCAAGAAAAAGTAGCTGATGCTTATGTAGCAGGTCGTTATGGTTCTTGGTCAGCTGCAAAGACTTTCTGGTTAGCAAATGGCTGGTATTGATGAATACAAAAAATGATTGAGGTTGGGACAAAATGTCTCAACCTTTTTGTGATGAAAGCAAGACTTTAATATAGTAGTTTACGACTAAAAGCACCATTTTCAGACTGTAGATAGAGGCTGAAAGTTGCTCACTAGATTCGCCCTTTTGATAGAATCTCTATTGTTTCATTCACTGATTTAATAGTTTATCCACTGAATTTTTAGTTTACAGTAGTGTAAAGTTATTGATGTCTGGTTATTGAAATTTGTTCTTAAGGTTATTTCGTGTTATAATAAACCTTGCTCTAAGCGACCTTCAATCGTTGAAAGCAAAACACGACCTTCAATCGTGAAATAACGAAAAGATGGGAGAACACTATGAGTGATCATTCTAAAACACGTGTCGTTGTCGGAATGAGTGGCGGTGTGGATTCGTCAGTTACGGCTCTTTTGTTAAAGGAGCAGGGCTATGACGTGATCGGCATTTTCATGAAAAATTGGGACGACACTGACGAAAATGGGGTCTGTACGGCTACAGAGGACTATAAAGACGTAGCAGCTGTGGCAGACCAAATTGGCATTCCCTATTATTCTGTCAACTTTGAAAAAGAGTATTGGGATCACGTTTTTGAATATTTCTTAGCTGAATATCGAGCTGGTAGAACCCCGAATCCAGATGTCATGTGCAACAAAGAAATTAAGTTCAAAGCTTTTTTGGACTATGCTATGACATTGGGAGCGGACTATGTGGCAACAGGTCACTATGCGCGTGCAAAGCGCGATGAAGACGGAATTGTTCATATGCTGCGAGGAGTGGATAATGGCAAAGACCAGACTTATTTCCTTAGTCAATTATCACAAGAGCAGCTGCAAAAAACGATGTTCCCGTTGGGACATTTAGAAAAGTCTGAAGTTCGAGCTATTGCAGAGAAAGCAGGATTAGCTACTGCTAAGAAAAAAGATTCAACTGGCATCTGCTTTATTGGTGAGAAAAACTTTAAAGAATTCCTAGGAAACTATTTACCGGCTCAACCTGGTCGCATGATGACAGTTTATGGTCGAGATATGGGTGAACATGCTGGTTTAATGTATTATACAATTGGTCAGCGTGGTGGCCTTGGCATTGGTGGTCAGCATGGCGGGGATAATGAACCTTGGTTTGTAGTGGGTAAGGATCTCAGTCAAAATATTCTTTATGTTGGTCAAGGTTTTTACCATGACAACTTGATGTCAACGAGTCTTGACGCTAGTCAAGTACATTTTACAAGAGAAATGCCAGCTGAGTTTACTATGGAATGTACAGCTAAGTTTCGTTATCGTCAGCCAGATTCTAAGGTTACAGTAACTGTAAAGGATGACAAGGCAATTGTCAACTTTGCAGAACCTCAACGTGCTATTACACCTGGACAAGCCGTTGTATTTTATGATGAAGAAGAGTGTCTTGGTGGTGGCTTGATTGACAATGCCTATAAAGATGGTAAACTTCAACAGTATATTTAGATTGACATTTTTTAGCAATCTGCTAAAATGGATATAGCAATAACTATGATGGTCAAAGCTCATGGATGTTGCAGGCTTTTTGTCCTGCACTTCTAGAGGTTTGACTTTTTTGGTGAAAAAATAAGGAAAGAAAAGATGACACACAATTTTACTGAAAGTTATGATATTGTCGTAATTGGCGCAGGGCATGCAGGTGTTGAGGCTTCGTTAGCAGCAAGCCGGATGGGCTGTAAAGTTTTGCTTGCGACAATCAATATTGAAATGCTAGCTTTTATGCCTTGTAATCCGTCTATTGGAGGATCTGCTAAGGGGATCGTTGTACGTGAAGTGGATGCTCTAGGTGGAGAGATGGCTAAGAATATAGATAAAACTTATATTCAAATGAAGATGCTCAATACTGGGAAAGGTCCAGCAGTTCGTGCTCTTCGTGCGCAAGCAGATAAGGAACTTTATTCTAAAGAAATGCGCAAGACGGTTCAACATCAAGAAAATCTCACTTTGCGTCAAACTATTATAGATGAGATTCTAGTTGAGAACGGGAAAGTCGTTGGTGTGAAAACAGCCACGCACCAAGAGTTTGCTGCACAGGCAGTTGTCGTAACAACCGGTACAGCTCTGCGTGGAGAAATTATTATTGGAGATTTGAAGTATTCTTCTGGTCCTAATCATAGTTTAGCTGCAATTAACTTAGCAGACAACTTACGTGATCTAGGCTTTGAAATTGGGCGTTTTAAAACTGGAACTCCACCACGTGTGAAAGCCTCCTCTATCAATTATGAAGAAACGGATATTCAGCTTGGAGACGAAAAAGCGAACCACTTTTCCTATACTTCTCACGATGAGGATTACCTCAAAGATCAGATTCCTTGTTGGCTAACTTATACTAATGGAAGAAGTCATGAAATTATTCAAAACAACCTTTACCGTGCACCAATGTTTTCAGGAATGGTGAAAGGTGTAGGACCACGTTACTGCCCGTCAATTGAAGACAAAATTGTTCGTTTTGCAGATAAAGAGCGCCACCAACTTTTCTTGGAGCCAGAAGGACGAGATACGGAAGAAGTTTATATTCAGGGGTTGTCAACGAGTTTGCCAGAAGATGTTCAAAAAGATTTAGTGCATTCTATTAAAGGGCTTGAAAATGCTGAATTGATGCGAACTGGCTATGCGATTGAATACGATATGATTATGCCACATCAGCTTCGCGCTACTCTAGAAACTAAGAAAATCTCAGGTTTGTTTACAGCTGGACAAACGAATGGGACGTCTGGTTATGAAGAAGCGGCGGGACAGGGCATTATCGCAGGAATCAATGCAGCTCTGAAAGTTCAAGGAAAGCCAGAACTGATTTTGAAACGCAGTGATGGTTATATTGGGGTCATGATTGATGACTTGGTCACCAAGGGAACGGTGGAGCCGTATCGTCTTTTGACAAGTCGTGCTGAATATCGTCTCATTTTACGACACGACAATGCAGATATGCGATTGACTGAAATTGGACATAAAGTAGGATTGGTTGATGATGAGCGCTGGCTGCGTTTTGAAATTAAGAAACATCAATATGAAACTGAAATGAAGCGCTTGAGCACTATTAAATTAAAGCCAATTAAAGAAACGAATGAAATGGTTGAAAAATTAGGCTTTAAACCATTGACAGATGCAGTTACAGCGAAAGAATTTTTGCGTCGTCCAGAAGTTTCATATGAAGATGTTATCAATTTTATTGGTCCAGCAGCTGAAGTTTTAGATGAAAAGATTATTGAATTGATTGAGACTGAAGTCAAATATGAAGGCTATATTTCTAAGGCGTTGGATCAGGTTGAGAAGATGAAACGAATGGAAGAAAAACGGATACCAGCAAACATTGACTGGGATGATATTGATTCCATTGCGACAGAAGCTCGTCAGAAATTTAAGAAAATAAACCCAGAAACAATTGGTCAAGCTAGTCGGATTTCAGGTGTCAATCCAGCGGATATTTCGATTTTGATGGTTTATTTGGAAGGTAAATCACGAAGTATCTCAAAAAATCAAGAAAAAGCAAAAAAATAAATGATGAAGATGCTTGTTCACATTTCTGAGCAAGTGTTTTTTCGTCAATAATACTTGACAAAGCTGTAAACTACCAGAGAAATAAAGCTAATTTAATGGGAAAATCAGGTATTCTGTTCTGTAAAGTAATCAAAGGGATGCAGGAAGATTTAATTTTTTCTAATGTTTGACAGTATTATTTGGCTTGTTTTAATAAGGGAAAACTCGCTTTTTTAGAGCTTTTGTGGTAAAATGGCGGTTAAGAGGTTTGTGATGAAAAAATTTCGTTTTACTCCAATTCAGTTTGTAATCATGGGCATTATTTCCTTTGGAATTTTAGCTATTTTATTACGAGTTTTTGGTAGCAGCATTCTGATGTTATCTGCACTTTTTTTGGTGCTTGCCCTTTTGATTTTTCTATTGATTTACCAACAAAAAAGTTATGAAATTGATGAAGTGGAACAAATCCAGTATGTGAATGATCAAGCAGAAAATAGTTTGGCATCATTGCTTGAAAGAATGCCGGTTGGTGTTGTAAAAGTTGATCAAACATCTGGAAATGTAGAATGGTTTAATCCTTACGCAGAGTTGATTCTTACCAATGAAGACGGTGAATTTGATGTGGATTTGCTGCAAAAAATTACCAAAACACCATCTGAGGGTTCTGGGTCGTATGCAACAATTGGGGATACAAAATATTCGGTCTACTTAGATCATGCTTCAAGTGTGTTTTACTTTTTTGATGCATCTAATGAGTATGAGGCAACTTCAGAATTAGTAACGACGAGACCAGTTATTGGTATTATTTCAGTCGATAATTATGATGATTTAGAGGACGTCGTCTCAGATTCAGATATTAGCCACATTAATAGTTTTATTGCAAATTTTGTCTCTGAATTTGCAGGAAAATATGCTATGTTTTCTCGTCGTGTTGGAATGGATCGTTTCTATATTTTTACGGATTACACGGTGCTAGATCGGTTAATGCAAAATAAGTTTGCAGTTATTGATCAGTTTAGAGAAGAAGCTAAAAAGCGGGAAATTCCTCTCACATTGAGTATGGGCTTTTCTTATGGTGATAGTAATCATGAGCAAATTGGTAAAGTGGCTCTCTTAAACTTGAATCTTGCTGAAGTTCGTGGTGGTGATCAGGCTGTTGTCAAAGAAAATGATGAGTCAAAGAATCCTGTTTACTTTGGTGGTGGCTCAGCTGCATCGGTGAAACGGACACGTACTCGCACGCGAGCTATGATGACTGCTATTTCGGATAAGATTAAAAGTGTGGACCAAGTTTTTGTAGTTGGGCACAAAAATTTGGATATGGATGCGCTTGGTTCTGCTGTGGGAATGCAAGTATTTGCTAGTAATATTATTGATCAGACTTATGCTGTTTATGATCCTCATCAAATGGCTGCGGATATTGATCGAGCAGTTCGCAGACTGCAGGATGAAGGGGAGACCAATCTTCTTTCGGTCGCTGATGCGATGACAATGGTGACCAATCGTTCTCTGTTGATTATGGTGGATCATTCAAAAACAGCTCTGACTTTATCAAAAGAATTTTATGATTTGTTTAACCAAATTATTGTCATTGATCACCACAGAAGAGATCAAGATTTTCCGGAAAATGCTGTTATCACTTATATCGAAAGTGGAGCAAGCAGTGCCTGTGAATTGGTAACAGAGTTGATTCAATTCCAAAATTCTAAGACAAGACGCTTGAGTAAAATGCAGGCTAGTGTGTTGATGGCTGGGATTATGCTGGATACGAAGAAGTTTTCTTCTCGTGTAACGAGTCGGACGTTTGATGTAGCGAGCTATTTGCGCACGCGCGGAAGTGATAGCGTAGCCATTCAAGATATTTCTGCCACAGACTTTGATGAGTACCGTGAAGTGAATGAGCTAATTTTAAATGGTAAGAAAATCTTGCCAAATGTACTCGTCGCTACCGGAGCAGAAGAAAAATGCTATGATACAGTTGTTATTAGTAAAGCAGCAGATGCTATGTTAGCTATGTCAGGGATTGAAGCTAGTTTTGTTGTCAGCAAAAACAAACAAAATAGTATATCGATATCTGCTCGTAGTCGTAGTAAAATCAATGTCCAACGTATCATGGAAGAACTGGGTGGCGGTGGTCATTTTAATTTGGCGGCAGCGCAAATTCCTGACCAGACAATTGCTCAGGTGGTTCATAGCCTGAATGAAATTATTGTTCGTGAAGTACTAAAAGATAAGGAGTTAGAAGAATGAAAGTAATCTTTTTAGCAGATGTAAAAGGTAAAGGAAAAAAAGGTGAAATTAAAGAAGTGCCTACTGGCTATGCACAGAATTTTCTGATTAAGAAAAATCTTGCAAAAGAGGCGACTGCAGCAGCTATCGGCGAGCTTCGCGGAAAACAAAAATCAGAAGAAAAAGCACACGCTGAAATGCTAGCTGAAGCGCAAGCCATTAAGGAAAAGTTGGAAGCAGAAAGTACAATTGTCGAATTTACTGAAAAAGTGGGACCAGATGGACGGACTTTTGGTTCTATTACCAGTAAAAAAATTGCTGAAGAGTTGCAGAAGCAATTTGGAATTAAGATTGATAAACGATTGATTCAAGTCAAGAGTCCTATTCGTTCTGTTGGTTTGATTGATGTGCCAGTGAAAATTTATCAAGATGTGACAAGTGTGATTAACTTACGTGTAAAAGAAGGTTAATTGAAGAATATTTTTTGAGAGAGGAGGTCTTATGGCAGATATTGATGAATTGCGAGCACAACCGCAGGATATTTTAGCAGAGCAATCTGTTTTAGGTGCGATTTTTATTGATGAAAGTAAGCTGGTGTTTGTTCGTGAATATATCGAGCCAACTGACTTCTTTAAATATGCTAATCGGTTAATTTTTAAAGCGATGATTGACTTGGCAGATCGAGGTGATGCCATTGATGCGACAACTGTTCGTAATATTTTGGACAGTCAGGGTGATTTGCAAAATATCGGTGGCTTGTCTTACTTGGTTGAAGTGGTCAATTCAGTGCCGACTTCTGCCAATGCTGAATATTATGCTAAGATTGTCGCAGAAAAAGCTGTTTTGCGCCGGTTGATTTCGCGGCTGACAGACTCTATCAATCTAGCTTATGATGGCTCTAGTCCTGCAGATGAAATCATTGCTGGGGCTGAAAAAGCGCTGATCGATGTTAGTGAAAATGCTAGTCGAAGTGGCTTTAAAAATATTAAAGAGATTTTGAATCTTAACTTTGGCAGCTTGGAAACGCGGTCTCAGCAAACTTCTGATATTACAGGGATTGCGACAGGTTATCAAGACTTGGATCACATGACTACGGGTTTGCATGAAGAAGAGTTAATCATCGTGGCAGCTCGTCCAGCGGTTGGTAAAACAGCTTTTGCTCTCAATATTGCTCAAAATATTGGAACAAAGCTAGATAAAACAGTCGCTATCTTTTCTTTAGAAATGGGGGCAGAAAGCCTAGTAGACCGAATGCTGGCAGCAGAGGGGTTAATTGAATCACATTCAATCCGTACAGGGCAACTGACGGATGAAGAATGGAGCAAGTATGCGATTGCACAAGGAAATCTAGCAGAAGCTAGCATTTACATTGACGATACTCCAGGAATTCGAATCACAGAGATTCGTTCACGTGCTCGAAAATTAGCACAAGAAACGGGAAATCTTGGTTTGATTTTAATTGACTACTTGCAGTTGATTACAGGAACTGGTCGGGAAAATCGCCAGCAAGAGGTTTCGGAAATTTCTCGTCAATTAAAGATTTTAGCAAAAGAGCTGAAAGTGCCAGTTATTGCATTGAGCCAATTATCACGGAGCGTGGAGCAACGCCAAGACAAACGGCCTGTTTTATCAGATATTCGTGAGTCTGGTTCAATTGAGCAGGATGCGGATATTGTTGCATTTTTATATCGAGATGACTACTATGAACGCGGCGGTGAAGAACCTGAAAGGCTTCCAAACAACAAGGTTGAAGTGATTATCGAAAAGAACCGTAGCGGTGCGCGTGGTACGGTAGAATTGATTTTCCAAAAAGAATACAATAAGTTTTCAAGTATTTCCAAGAGAGAGGAATAAACAATGAGTGATGCATTTACAGATGTTGCAAAAATGAGAAAAATTAAAGAAGAAATCAAAGCCCATGAGGGCAAAATGGTAGAAATGACTCTTGAAAATGGTCGTAAACGTCAAAAAAATAAGCAAGGGCGCTTGATTGAAGTTTATCCTTCTTTGTTTATCGTTGAATATACAAGTAATGGAGGTCAACCGGGTGAGATTGAAAATACTTATGTCGAATCTTATACTTATTCAGATATTTTAACAGAGAAAAATCTCATTCGTTATTTGGATTAAGAATAAATAGGTTTTAATGGCGAAAAACTGCTTTGATTGATGTGGCTGGAGTGAAAAATGATTAAAAATCTAGTTTTTGATTTTGGCAATGTTTTAATTGAATGGAATTCTGCTAAGATTTTAGCTGCTTTTGTAAAAGAAGAAGACCGTAAGTGCGTCAAAGCTGCTATTTTTGATTCGGGGTTCTGGGCTCAGACAGATACTGGACAATTAACTTTGGAAGTAGCCATTCAGGCAGCTCAAACATTGCTAGATAGTTCTTACTCTGCTACTGTTGAAGCCATTTTTACTCATTGGTATGAGATAGTGGATGTTTATTATCAGCTACAAGAGAAAATTTTTGAATGGGCTCAGCTGGGATATGGCATTTATATTTTGTCTACTACAAGTGAGATATTTTATGCAGTTGAAAATGCAGGTTTATTACCGATGACGAAAGTGTTGACTGGTAAAATCCTTTCTTACGAAGTAGGGTGTGCAAAGCCAGATAAAAGTATCTATCAAAAGTTACTAGCTCAATACGCATTACAAGCTAATCAATGTGTGTTTATAGATGATCTACAGGTTAATTTAGATGTCGCTAAAAGTCTAGGATTTGAAACTATTTTAGCAACATCTGAACAGCAAAATATAATTGCGATAGAAGAATTGTTGAAAAAGAAAGGTTATTTTCATAGAAAGAAATAATCTGGTAAAATCCGTCTTTACAGATAGGATTTTTTTTGATATAATGGCTTTTGTGTGAAATAGCAGCAGGAGAGCATGAAGCTCGTCAACAGAACATTAGCTATAAAAGTAGCCTTGGCTGTTTAGGCGAAAATGTTCTGCACGAATCAGGGCTTTCTAAGTGACTATTTCCTCAAATTATTATTTTTACAGGAGGACATGTTTATGTCACGTTATACAGGACCATCTTGGAAACAAGCTCGTCGTTTGGGTCTTTCACTTACAGGTACAGGTAAAGAATTGGCACGTCGTAACTACGTACCAGGTCAACATGGACCAAACAACCGTAGTAAATTGTCAGAATACGGTTTGCAATTGGCTGAAAAACAAAAACTTCGCTTCACTTATAGTGTAGGTGAAAAACAATTCCGTAACTTGTTCGTACAAGCAACTAAAATCAAAGGCGGAATCCTTGGTTTTAACTTCATGCTTCTTTTGGAACGCCGTTTGGATAACGTTGTTTATCGTCTTGGACTTGCAACAACTCGTCGTCAAGCTCGTCAATTCGTAAACCATGGTCATATCCTTGTTGACGGAAAACGTGTAGATATTCCTAGCTACCGCGTATCTGTTGGACAAGTGATTTCAGTTCGTGAAAAGTCACTTAAAGTACCTGCAATCCTTGAAGCAGTTGAAGCAACTCTTGGACGTCCGGCATTCGTATCGTTTGATGCTGAAAAATTAGAAGGTTCATTGACTCGCCTTCCAGAACGCGATGAAATCAACCCAGAAATCAACGAAGCACTTGTCGTTGAATACTACAACAAACAACTTTAATCAATGGATTATCAGAAGTTGGGATTTCCCCAGCTTCTTTTTTGTTATAAAGATTACGAAAAAAGTCCTAGAGACCTTGTGTGTGCTACTAGGGCAGGTATAGGAAATATTCTAATACAGCATTTTTAAAAGGAAATCTGCCATTTGTTCGGGGCTTTCTTTTTTTCCTCTGGAAATCCACATTTGACAGACACCAAAAAAGGCATTTGTGAGATAAACATAACTGTACTCTTTTTCTAATTGACTCAGCAATTTGCTATTGAAGTGATCTTGTAGGTCTTCAGCTAGCATAATTTGGAATTTATGGCGTAAAAAAGTTTGGATTTCTTTGGTCCCGTTTTCTGTCAATAGGGCAGAAAGGAGAGATTCACGTGTGAGAAAATCAAAAACTTCTATAATGGCACTGCGCTTATCTTGGGCATACTTATCAAAAATGTATTCTAACTTATGAAAAAGTTTTTGCTGATAATGCTCAATCATGTCATATTTATCTTTGTAGTGTGTATAAAAACTGCTGCGACTGATACCAGCCGTTTTTGTCAATTTGACAGTGCTAATCTGATCGAATGATTCGTGTTCCAGTAGCTCTACCATAGCGTTTTCAATAATCATTTTTGTTTTTTGACGTTTGTTACTTTCTACCATTTTACCTTCCTCTTTTGAACAATTTTATACAACGTGTCTAAAAATGAAATTTTTCTCTTGTGAAAAATTTCAGAAACTGTATAATCTATTATATCAAATATTTAGACAATGTGTATAAAAATATTTCAAAAATTAAAATTTTTATACAGAGTGTCTAAGATAGAGGAGAAAAAATGTTCAAAGAATGGAAAGCAATTTTCAAAAAACCAATTTTTGTGATTGTCATGATTGGTGTTTCCTTGATTCCTGCTCTTTATAATGTAATCTTTTTGAGCTCCATGTGGAATCCTTATGGTAAAGTTTCAGAATTGCCAGTAGCGGTTGTGAATAAAGACCAACATGCGACATTTAACAACACCTTATCTGTTGGCGATGATATGGTGAAAAATCTTAAAAAGAATGATGCTTTGGACTTTCATTTTGTATCTGAAGGAAAGGCTAAGAAGGGCTTGGAGAAAGGTGATTATTATATGATTATCACGCTTCCAAGTGATTTGTCTCAAAAGGCTGCTAGTATTCTGGATAATAAGCCGCAAAAGATGCAGATTGATTATCAAACATCTAGCGGGCATAGCTTTATTGCCAGCAAGATGAGTGACTCAGCTATGACGCGGCTTCAACAAACTGTCGCTAACAATGTGACAAATACATACACGACGTCTCTCTTCAAGAGTATGAATAGCTTGAGGAAAGGCATGACAACAGCTGCTTCTGGTAGTGGGCAACTCGCTTCTGGCGGTCAACAATTAAAAGACGGTAGTCAAACTTTGACAGATAATTTGAATACTTTATCTAGCTCTAGCATGACGTTTGCAGACGGCGCTAATACATTGACGACAGGTTTGGGAACCTATACGCTTGGGGTGCGTCAGCTGTCAGACGGAATTGGTACGCTATCGACACGCCTTTCAGCTTATACGTCAGGTGTCGGTCAATTGGCTTCTGGGACAGATACGCTTTCAAAAGGTCTGACAGACTATACAAATGCTGTTGGTCAATTGGCTTCTGGCTCAGATACATTATCAAAAGGCCTGATAGGGTATACAAGTGCTGTTGGTCAATTGGCTGACGGTTCAGGGCAATTATCAGATGGCTTAACTACCTATACCAATAGTGTGGTAAATCTTGCAGGTGGCGCAAATCAATTAAACGGTCAATCGCAAAACTTATTAGCTGGTGTTAATCAATTGAGTGCTTCTAATGGAGAAATTCAAAAATTATCAAGCGGTGCGCATCAATTAGCTACGGGTCTGAACACGTTAATGACGACTGTTCAACAATCTGGCATGACTGCTGAACAAGTTCAAAAGCTACAGGATTTGCAAGCAGGTTTAACTGCTGTGCAAACCGCTCTTTCAACTGGATCAGACTTGTCAGCTGCCAAAGCAAGCATGACAACTGCTTTAAGCAATATGGAAACGGCTGCGAACACGCTTGCCAATAGTGCGACGACAGACAAAACTACGATTGCAACTAACGTGGCTGCTACAGCTGCTTATCAAAAGTTAAGTGCTAGTGAGCAGGCAGAAATCAATGCTGCGATTTCGCAAACTCCAAGTCAAACTGCTACGACTGCGGCAAGTCTATTGACAAATATTCAAGCGCTCAAGACGCAAGTGACGAACTTGCCAGAGCAATCTTCTAATCAACAAAGCGCAGCTGTCATCGGACAAGCAAAAGGTGCGCTTTCAGAGCTTCAAACGAGCGCACAACAATCCCAAGCAAAAATCCTTGCAGCTTTGCAACAATCAAATGCGGGTGCTAATCAAGTAGCAGCAGGTATTGACCAATTGCGAACGAGCTTAGCAACAGGTGCTGGTCAATTGGCAAAAGGTGTAACCGACTACACCAATGGGGTTGCGCAGATAACAGCAGGAGCTAATACCTTATCTAGTAAGAATAGTCAATTAACATCCAGCATGGCGAAAATCAGTTCAGGTTCTAAGACCTTGGCTGGTAAGAATGAGCAGTTGACGTCTGGCATGGCGAAAATCAGTTCAGGTTCTAAGACTTTGGCTGGTAAAAATAGTCAATTGACATCTGGTATGGCAAAAATCAATTCCGGAGCTAATCAATTGGCGGCTAATAATGGTCAAATCGACGCTGGCTTAGCAAAATTGGCAGACGGAGCTAGTCAATTAGTGAACAATTCTGCTACGCTCGTGTCAGGGGCAGGCAAACTGTCTGACGGTGCTGGTCAAATTGCAAATGGTTCTACGAAGTTAGCAGACGGTAGTTCAACTATCACGTCTAATCTGGGAACACTTGTGTCGGGTGTGGACACCTTGACAGCAGGTTTGACAGATGCCAAAAATCAATTATCTATGGTGACAACCAATAAAGCCAATGCTAAAGCTCTCGCAAATCCATTAACAACGAAGAAAACAGATAAAGACCATGTTGGTAAAAATGGTATCGGTATGGCACCATACATGATTTCTGTGGCACTCTTTGTAGCAGCGATTTCAACCAATATCATTTTTAACACGTTGCCTTCTGGTAAGAAACCTGAGACACGTATGGAATGGCTGAAAGCACGTATTCAGGTCAATGGCATGATTTCTCTCTTAGCAGGTTTGTTGGTGTACGGTGCGGTACACATGATTGGCTTAACCGCTAACCACGAATGGGCAACGCTTGGTATCATTCTTTTGACCAGCATGTGCTTCATGGCTGTGGTGACGGCTCTGGTAACGTGGGACACCAAGCTTGGAGCTTTCATTTCCTTGATCTTGTTGTTGCTGCAACTCGCCTCTAGTGCGGGTACTTACCCATTGCCATTGACGGATAAGATTTTCCAAGATGTCAATCCTTGGTTGCCAATGAGTTACTCTGTTTCGGCTTTGCGTCAAACAATTTCGATAACAGGGCAAGTCGGTGGACAAGTTGCCTTCATGACAGTTGTTCTGCTGCTCTTTGTCGGTCTTGGTTTCTTGGTTTACAATCCAAATAAAAAAGAATTAGTCTAATCTAAAAGCTCTTGTATCTTGAATACAGGAGCTTCTTTTTCAAATTAAACCAAAGTGAGCAAGGGCGTACGGAATACCGTTTTCATCATTGGAGCGCGTGATGAAAGTGGCTGCTTCTTTGACGGCTGTTTGGCTATTGCCCATTGCAATGGGATAATCTACTGTTTCAAACATGGTCAGGTCATTGAGTCCGTCTCCGAATGCGTAAGTCGGTGCTTCATTTTCCAGCAAGGTCAGCAGGTGCTGAATCCCAGAGCCTTTGTTACAGCCGTGCGGCGTGATGTCTATCGAGTAGGGGCTGTTACGGAAAAAGTGCAGTTCAGGGATTTCTGTCTGATACTGGGTGTCTTTTTCAGGCTCCTCACTAAAAATGAGCAACATCTGACAAGGCTGGTTTTGATAAATGGTCGGACCGACTTGGGGCAGGTCTTGATGAAAATAGCGGAAATTCCGCTGAACAGTCAGACTGAGCGCCGTCACACGCATTTCTCCTTGCGAATAAAAACCGAGGTCGTGCTCATTTTCTTTTGCCAATTGCAGGAGTTTGAGAATGCTGTTTTGTGCAATTCGTTCTTCAAACAGGAATTGCTTTTCATGGAGGATTTCCATGCCATTTAGCAAGATAGCAGAACGAATCCCAGCGTCTTCCAGAACCGTCCCCATTTCTCCGCGACCGCGCCCCGTACAGATAATAGGCAGAAAGCCGTTGGCTCGTAGTTGAGCAATGGCTGTTTTGTTGTCTGCTGGGACTTGTCCTTGGCTATCAACCAAGGTGCCGTCAATATCAAAAAATACAAATCCGTTGTAAGTCATTTGCTTCTCCGTTTCCTTTAAGGTGCTGAAGTTCCACGTGAAACATGAGAAAAAGGGGAAGTACGATGCTGTTTGACTTCTTCTTTCAAGTTTTCGAGCAAGGTCGTTTCTTCTGTCAGCTCAAGCAACTGGAGACCTTTCTGGATAAGGTCGTCGTCTCCTTGGCAAATGCCCAGGCGAACCTGAGCAAAGCCGAGTTTGTCGTATCGTTTTGTTTGCTTGGCGAGCGGTAAGATCATCTCGGTGATACGCTGGCAATCGTCAAGGCGGTTATTGAGAAAATAAACGGTGGAAAGATTGAATAAAATAGAGGCTTGAGTTCCTTTGATGTTTTTATAATCATTATATTTTTCAAGATTGGTGAGAATTTTTTCGGTAATCTCCTGAATGGTTTCAATTGGAAAGAAGAAGAGAATAACACCTAACAGGCGAAAGTCACTTTCGTACCAGACATCTCGCTTTTCTAAATCTGTCCAAATTTGCTCTGCCAATTGTTTTGCTTTATCGCTAAAGTTATGCTCTCGTACTTCCATAATAATATTGATTGTGGAGAGAATATTTTGGATTGGCAAATCATGTTTGACTTTTTTAAGATGTTCTTCGCATAGATGAGCAATTTTTTTAAGTTCTGTATTATTAACAATAGATAAGTGGTTTGACATTTGATTGATAATCACTTGTCTTGTCCGCGGTTTATAGTAATTACAAATATATTCAAATTCCCCAAAGCTCATGTCAATCTGGTGGAGCAGAAATTCCATGGTTTCATAGCTGGGAACGGATTGGTTGCTTTCAAACTTGGAAAGACTGGAGCGCGAAATCCAATCTCCGCAAATTTCTTGCTGGGTGATTCCCTTTGCTTTTCGAATCGTTTTGTAAACTGTACCAATATCCCAACGCATAGGTGACTCCTTGTGTAAAATATGAAATGTGAAAATAGTGGGCATTTTGTGAATGCCTTTTCATCATATTATATCATATAGATGAAAGGAGAAAAAGTGATGAAGAAAAATACCTTTTCTGCTTCTGCGTTCCATTAAGGACTGTGTGTTCAAACTGTTTTGAAAGTGGTTAATCCTCTTTTTCAGAAAATTTCCTATAATTTCCCATTCATGTTATACTAAATGAGATGATTTTTCTGGATTTCGTTGGCTGATGAGGTGAGGCGAGACAATTTTACTTCGTCCGCGCGGCTGACAAGGCAAACTGATTGTCGTTCAGACCATCGACCGGATCGAAAGAGTGAACGAAAAGTAGTTTAGACCGTCGACCGAGTCGAAAGAATGAATGAAAAGTAGTTTAGACTGTCGACCGAGTCGAAAGAGTGAATCCAAAGTAGTTTAAGTTGTCGCCCCAGTCGATAGAAAAAAGGAGAAGTCATTGAAACGGTCGCTTTAAGTGACAAGTAAAAAAGGAAAGAAGGAATTTATGAAGCAAGAAAAGCTCATTGGATTAAGAACTGGACATCTCCGCCATGCGGAATTCACGCAGTTTATCACTCGTTTTTTAGACGATGTGGAGAAAGAAGCGCTCGACTTTAAAAATGAGGACGTCATTACCGCTCTCGTCAAGAAGATCAAGGCAGCCTTGCCTGCTTATCAAGCCTCTCTCGGTCAGATTCGGGCGAGTGAAAAGTCAGCTTCGATTAGTGCGGCTGACGAATTGCGCGACGCTGATTTGCAAGCTCTTCGCGATGCGCTGAAACCGTATCGGGCAGCCAAGCGGGAAGAGGAAAAGGCGGCTTATGCCAGCTTGAAACGCTTGTTTGTCCAATACAAAGACGCTCATCAGAAGCATTACGAGGAAGAAACAGCCCTCGTTGTCAGCTTACTGGACAAGCTAAAAACAGCCCCATATAAGGAGCAGGTGGGGACTTTAGCGCTTGGGAAATTCGTTGAAAACCTGACCGAAAGCCACTCGGCTTTTGAACAACTCTTTTCTTCTCGCTCCCAAGAGAAATTGCAAAAAGTGAGCTATGATGTCAAGCGATTGCGCAAAGAAGTGGCGACGCCTTACCAACAGTTGGCGGACTATGTGGTGATTTTGCACCAAGTCAAAGACGATGGCTTTTATGCGACCTTCCTTTCCGTACTCAATAACAGCCGCAAACACTATGCGGATATCCTTGCCCGTCGCAAGGGCAAAGAGCCTAAAGCAGAAGCAGGAAAAGTAGCAGAAATCAACTAACATTTCTCCTTCATCTTACTTGAAGTTTGTCTGTCAGAGTGGTAGGATAAAGACGAAGAGGAACGAGCAGAAAATTAGAAAGTGTGATGGGATGATACGATTTCATTTTAATAACGAATTTTGGTTTCGGTGGCGGTTTTATCTGTTGAGTATGATGATATTCTTTTCCTCGGTCGATTCTTACGCGAAATGGGACGTGTTCAATGTGATTTATTTTGCTGTGTTGGGAATATTTCTGCTCTTGCAGATTTTTGTGCCAGAGTGTTCGCATAAGCGGTCCTATCCAGTAGGCAGCTATCACTTTAACTGGGAATTTTATAATGACATTTCCTTGTATCTGATGTTTTATTTTTTACGTACTTTCTCTTCTGGTCCGAGAAGCAGCCATGATGTGTGGTACTGGATTTTGCTGGTAGCAGCTATTCTGATTATTTTCAGTTTTCTTATCAAAAAAGAAAAAGAAGAGAAGAGTGAAGAATAAGATTGCGCTAGCTTCTGTTTTCTATTTCATTCTCCAGACATCTATTAAACATCTCCAGAAAATGGGGGTGTTTTGTTTTCTTTAAGTTTTCTTTAGCTTTCTTTTAAGGATTTGCCCGTAAACTACGTAGATAAAGAACGACAAAGGAGAGCAATCTCATGGCTAAAAAAACATTTAAAGATAAATTTCAACGGATAGAAACCAAGTACGTCATCTCAAAGGAAACGTTGGCAGATTTGCTACAGGAGTTTGAAGCGTATATGGCAGAAGATGAGCACGCCTATTCAACGATTGGCAACCTCTACTATGATACGCCGACCTATCAGATGATTCGGGAGTCTTTGGAGAAGCCTTATTTCAAGGAAAAATTGCGCGTGCGCACCTATGATGCCGCCCCTCAAGCGGATAGCCAAGTCTTTTTGGAAATCAAGAAAAAAGTGCGCAAGGTCGTATACAAGCGCCGGATTGCGACTGAGTTATTGACAGCAGAGCAGTATCTCGCGGGGGAATCTAAACTTGAGGATTCACAGATTAAACAGGAAATCGAATGGCTTTGTGAGCGTTACGGTGGCGTGCAGCCTATGATGTATATCTACTACAACCGCTACTCTCTAAAAGGCTTAGAAGACCCCAATGTGCGGATTACCATTGACTATGATGTGGCTTATCGGACGAAAAATTTGAGTTTACTGGCAGGAAAAGACGGCAAGAACCTTCTTCCTGACAACCATGTCATCATGGAAATCAAGGTGCCGGGGGCGTATCCGCTCTGGCTGGCAGAGATTTTGGATCGCTATCACGTTTTTCCAAAGTCTTTCTCAAAATACGGAGTTGCCTACAAGAAAACAACCGACTACAAAGGAGTAATCAATCATGTTCGATCAGCTATTTAGTGATGTCTTTACAGGGACAACAGTCAATCCAGCCAGTATGTTTGGTGCGATTGGTGTTGCCCTTGTGCTAGGACTGATATTAGCCAAGGTCTATCAGTACAAAACCATTTACAGCAAATCATTTATGATGACTTTGGTTATGCTGCCGACTTTGATTGCCATTGTCATTTTCCTAGTCAATGGCAGTCTGGGTGCAGGGGTTGCGGTCATGGGGGCTTTCAGCTTGATTCGCTTTCGTTCAGCACCGGGTGGTGCTAAGGAATTGCTGGCGATTTTCCTTGCGATGACGATTGGGATTGCTGTCGGTATGGGCTATCTTGTCTTTGCCAGCGTCTTTACGATGATTATGTCGGTAGTTATGTTGTTGCTGGAAACGGTGAATTTCGGGCAGATGAAGCATTCCATGCGCCAAGTGACCGTTGTCATTCCAGAAAGTTTGGACTATGAGACGGTCTTTGATGACATCTTTCAAAAGGCGACTAATCATGTCGAATTGGCAAATGTCAAAACCTCTGATATGGGAAGTTTGTTTAAAATTAAGTATATTGTCCAATTAAATGGTACGATGACAGAGAAAGAGTTAATGAACGCTCTGCGGACGCGAAATGGGAATTTAGAGATTGCCATTAGCCGTTATGTCACAAAAGAAAATGAACTATAAAAGGAGGACAGCCATGAGAAGATCAACCTCAAAACGAAAACAGTTCAAACGTTTGATTCCACTTGTCCTATTGACAGTTGCTTTAGGGGCATGCAGTACGACAAACGGTAGTTCAACCAGCACTAGCTCTTCTAGCACAAGTAAGACAACGACCACCAAGACATCTGATTATTTTACTAAGCGTGACCAAGATGCTTCTTATGATGAATCAAAAGCAACTAAGATTAGCCTAAATGGTTCATCTGCCAAGACTTCTGGTTCTGGTGCGGAAGTGTCCGGCTCTACGGTGACAATTACCAAAGCCGGGACTTATGTCTTGTCTGGTTCAAGTAAAAATGTCCAAGTTGTCGTTAAAGTTGGCGACCAAGACAAGATTCAGCTCGTGCTGAATGGGGTCAGGATGACTGGAACAGATGCTGCTATTGTCGTAGAAAATGCAGATAAGACTTTTATCACGCTTGCAAAAGGTAGCAAGAACACGATTTCGGATTCTGCCAATCACAAGAATACAGACTATGACGCTGCGATTTACAGCAAGGACGACCTCACTTTCAATGGTTCTGGTAGTCTGACGGTAGAAGGCAAGTATGGCAATGCTATTGAGTCCAATGATGATTTGCGCATTACAGGCGGAACCTACACGATTAAAGGTTATAAAAACGCCCTTTCAGCGAATGACGCAATCAATATCAAAGACGCGACAATGAATTTGACCGCAACGGAAGATGCCATTCATGCGGATAATGATGAAGATACATCATTAGGCAATTTCTATATCCAGTCTGGAAAGATTACCATTCACGCTGGAGATGATGGTATTCACGCTTCTAATACTGCTTTTATTGACGGCGGTACGATTAAGGTTGAAAAGAGCGAAGAAGCGCTGGAAGGCAAGACCGTCACCATTAACGGTGGCGATTTAGACCTGACAGCCAATGACGATGGTATCAATGCTGCAGACGGTAGCAGTAGCGAGAGCGCTCCAGGACAAGCGACCGCTGGTGTCAGTCTGACCATCACAGGTGGTAAGGTCAAGGTTAATGCCCAAGGTGACGGCTTGGATTCTAACGGAGATTTGACCATTTCAGGTGGTGAGGTCTATGTGGACGGGCCGACAAATGGTGGCAATGGTGCTCTTGACTATGACGGCAATGGCACCATTACTGGCGGGACCGTTGTAATGGTCGGCAGCAATGGCATGGCAATGGGCTTTGGCTCAAATTCTAAACAAGCTTCCATCCTTGCGAATGTATCAGGTAGTGCTGGAGACAAAGTGACGATTACCGATTCGTCAGGCAAAGAAATCCTCAGCTATACCGCTGCTAAAAATTTCCAATCCGTTCTTGCCAGCTCAGCTGCTATCAAAGACGGTGAAAGCTACACCATTACAGTCAATGGACAAGGCACGACCGCAACAGCTAGCCTGACTACCCAAAATGGAAACGGCATGGGCGGAGGTCCTGGCGGACGGTGATGATAGACAAAAGAGGCTGGGGAAACCCAACCTCATAGCTTGAAAAATAACAATCTTTTTTTTCATACTTAATAACTCCTATTTCCATGATAATATAATGGACTGTGGTAACTAGATGTATCAGCAACTCCGACATTAAAGCTACCAACCTGACCAATACCAATTCCAGCTCCGATTGAAGTGGTTGTTGATGTATTTCTATACAAATGACCGTTTAAAGTAAAGTGTATTCTATTGGCATCGGGTAAAGCGTATTGAAAATTTCCTTGGAATATTAAACTTTCAGAATAATAACCTGCATAAACAATTCGTTTTATTCCTCTAAACCAACCGCTTTTACTAACTTCACAATAAAAATAGACATGTCCTGCATTATTTGGAATATAAGAAATTAACGTATCATCTTGATATGTAGCGCCACGTAACACTACATATGAAGTTTCTTCATTTAGCTGAGCATTTCTAGCTTGAGAAGTGCTCTTATTGGGGAATAAAGTACGTTCAGCTTCTGCAAAACTAACGCCTGTATTACTAACATAATTGGCTAAGATTTCATCTTTAGTAACTGTTACAACATCAAAATTTTTAACAGTAGTTTCATCAGCTTTTACAGTCGTTCCAATGCCAAAGGCTAGAACTAAGAAACTTAAAAAGCTAATAAACATTAAACCTAAACGCCTCATAGTGTTTCCTCCTTTTTATAAAATCAAATTGATAAAACTACAGCTCTAATTATAAATCCTCCCTTCTGACGAACTGCTTAAAGAATTCCCCTTTTTTCACTTTCAATGTATCACAAAAATAAGAAGAAACAAGTCTATTTTTGAAGGAAAATTTATGATATAATAAAGTTGATAACGTTAAAAAAACTAGAGCGAAACAACTCTAGTTTTTTTGCATGCTCAGCCTAAAATCTCTAGAATCTCTGTCAAATTATCAACAGTCCAATCTGGTGCTTCTGTTGGATTCGTTACGTGGGTCAAGCGGCTAAATCCCTGTCGGATCCAAATGGTTTGCATTCCAAGTTGTTTAGCCGGAAGAATATCATTGTCCAAACGGTCACCAATCATCACAGCGCCTTCAGCTAAACAGTTCGCTTGTTGGAGAGCTAACTCAAAAATAGCGAGATCAGGTTTTGCCAAGCCAACATCGGCAGAGGAAATCACCAGATCAATCCAAGAATCAATACCAAATCTTCCCAATCTTGCTTGCAAGTTCGGTAACTGGTTGGCAATAATCCCAATCTTGTAGTGCTGGTGAGAGTTTTCAGCACTTGCTTGCAGTCAGGATACAGCACCTCTAAATCAGATCTCCAAGACGGACACTTCAGACCACAATCGTTCAGAGCTTCCCCATCGCCCTTTTTGTTTTCCTTAAAATAGTGAATCATAGTTTGATAAAATGCTGCATAAGAAATGTGAGTATCCGCAATAGCCTGCTCAATCCGATCTTGGTAGGCTTTTTCTTCATTTACCAAAGTTGAGCCAACATCAAAGAATAACCAATGAATCTGTTTCATGCGAAACCTCTAATAAAGATTGATGTCTCCGCTGACAGCTTGGATAGTAAGAGAATCTGTAGAAGCCGTTGCTTGGTGGTGGATCGTGTTGCCAACGATTTGGTGGCTTGGTTGGAGCTGATCAGAGATAGAAATGTCTCCGTGCACCGTTTCAAGATCATAGCTGAAATCATGGTGCAACAGATGAAGCGAAATATCTCCGCTTGTCATTTGAATAAAGGTTTTACCAGCAATTTCTAAAGAATGCGTATCGAAATCCCCTGACACGAGAGACAGCTTACAATCCGTCAACTTGACATGCGCTAGATGAATATCACCACTGATAAGGGTAACATTGGTCTGTTGCAAATGGCAATGACGCATGGTCAAATCACCACTTGAAAGCTCAATCGTTCCTTTTTGTGTTTGAAGATGAGATACAGCTACATCACCAGAAGTTGCTTGAAGTGAGAATGACTGAAGAATCTTGCCATTCGGGATTTGAATGCAAATAGGATGATTATCAAAACCGTTTTTCATGACGTTAATAATCCAGTCCAAACCACTATAATGCGTGTTGCCTTTTTCTGTAATGTGCCACTTCTCGTTTTGAACAGTAGAAATGATTTGATTGTTGCCTTTTCCATTATAGTATTTGATGTGGAAAAAATCATCAGGTGAAGGCTCAATCAGAATATCTTGCGTGGTGACATCAATATGCAATTCAGAGATTGTTGCATAGTCTTCAAAGATATAAGCATTGTCGGTATATGATTGGTGATTGTGTGCAGATGACTGGTGTTGAGGACGAGTTGACGTTTCTTCTGCTTGATTTGCTGAAAGTGAGCGAATAATCTCTTCTGCTGCGTCTTTGGGATCTCCCAACTCCTCAATGACTTGTGCTTCATTTTCAGATCCGGCTTCTTCAAAGTATTCCGTAAAATAATCCATTGCTTCTTTATAATCTGCTTCTGGCAATGTTTTTAAGTAGTTCTCTAATGCGGCTAAATAGTCAGTTTTTGTCATGGCGAATGCTCCCTTCTATGATACCGTTGACTGTCGCTGTATATAACTCCCACTCCCTTTTAAGGGTGTTTAACTGCTTTCGTCCCTCTGGAGTAAGGGAGTAATACTTCCGTTTTCGACCCTGATATTCTTGCGAGTAAGTCGTTAAATAACGATTTTTTTCTAACTTTTTCAAAATAGGATATAAGGTTGATTCCTTGATATTGGCAATCAATTTAATCGTTTGGCTAACCTCATAGCCATAGGAATCTTCGCTTTCCAAAATCGCTAGAATGAGAAATTCAATCAAGGTAGAAGATGTTGGAAAATACATGAGCACCTCCTATATATAATATTTATATATATAATTTTTCTATACATAGTATAGTTCTTTTTCTTTTTAAAGTCAAGAAAATATATAAAATTTTTATATATTATTAAAATTTGCTGTTAGGAGGCGTATTTTTTCATCTAACTGTGTCAAGAAGTATCTGTAATTTGTCTAGGTTTGTTGTAAATAAACCTTAATTCTAACTGAATTCCTCAATTAAAGAATGTTTTGTATTGAAAAATAGCGTTAGAAAATGGTAAAATATACTAAGTCTTATCTAGAAGTAAGACAAAAGTGATGAATATGATGAAAAAACATAAAATAATTTTTAAATTTTTTGGACAGACGCTGTTTTATTTTGTGATATTTCTAGCGTTGCTTTATTTCTTTAATTATCTTGGTCAAGGCCAAGGTGGTTTTATCTATAATGAATTTTAGGAGCAGACTGTGACCAATTCAGTAATTAACGACATGATTGAAACGATTGAGTGCTTTGCTCAGTCTCAACCAGATTTTCCAGTTTACAATGTTCTCGGAGAAGCTCATACTTATCATGATTTGAAAGTGGACTCGGATTCGCTCGCTGCAAAGATTGATAGTCTTGCGCTTCCTGAAAAGTCACCAGTGGTGGTGTTTGGTGGGCAAGAATACGACATGTTAGCAACCTTTGTAGCTTTGACGAAGTCAGGACATGCTTATATTCCGATTGATAGTCATTCAGCTCTGGAGCGCGTGACAGCGATTGTGGAAGTGGCACAGCCTAGTCTCATTATTGCAATCAATGACTTTCCGCTGAAAGATGTGACGATTCCGATTCTTGATGTAACAACAGTTCAAGTAGCTTTTGCAGCCAAACATCCTTACGAAATTACACACCCTGTTAAAGGTGATGAGAATTACTATATCATTTTCACCTCAGGAACGACTGGAAAGCCAAAGGGTGTGCAAATCTCGCACGATAATTTGCTTAGCTTTACCAACTGGATGATTACAGATAAGGAATTTGCGACTCCAGCTCGTCCGCAAATGTTGGCGCAGCCACCTTACTCTTTTGATTTATCGGTTATGTATTGGGCGCCAACCTTGGCACTTGGAGGAACACTTTTTGCAGTTCCGTCTGCCATTACGCAAGATTTCAAGCAGCTATTTGAGACTATTTTGAACTTGCCAATCGCTATTTGGACATCCACGCCGTCTTTTGCAGACATGGCAATGCTGTCTGAAGATTTCAATGCTGAAAAAATGCCAGGCATTACACATTTCTACTTTGACGGAGAAGAATTGACGGTTAAAACGGCTCAAAAATTGCGTGACCGTTTTCCAAATGCACGTATTATCAATGCTTACGGTCCGACAGAAGCAACTGTGGCTCTATCTGCCGTTGCTATAACGGATGATATGCTGACAAATATGAAACGCTTGCCGATTGGCTATACCAAAGCGGATTCTCCAACTTTTGTGATTGATGAAGACGGAAACAAATTGCCAAATGGTGAGCAAGGAGAAATCATTATATCTGGACCAGCTGTATCAAAAGGCTATATGAACAATCCAGAGAAAACAGCCGAAGCATTTTTTGAGTTTGAAGGATTACCAGCTTATCATACAGGTGATGTTGGTACTATGACAGATGAAGGTTTACTGCTTTATGGCGGTCGTATGGATTTCCAAATCAAGTTCAATGGTTTTCGTATTGAATTAGAAGATGTTTCCCAAAACCTGAACAAGTCTCAATATGTGGACTCAGCTGTGGCTGTACCGCGTTACAATAAAGATCATAAAGTACAAAACCTTCTAGCCTATGTCATCCTGAAGGACGGGGTTAAGGAACAATTTGAGCGTGAAATTGACATCACCAAAGCTATCAAAGAAGATTTGCAAGATATTATGATGTCTTATATGATGCCTTCCAAATTCCTTTATCGGGATTCCTTGCCATTGACACCAAATGGTAAGATTGATATTAAGGGTTTGATTAGCGAGGTCAACAACCGATGATGGATTTCATAAGACAGCTTCCTCACTTGGAACCGTACGGGGATCCGCAGTATTTTGTTTATATCATTTTAGCCGTTTTGCCAATCTTTGTTGGTTTATTCTTCAAAAAAAGATTTCCCATTTATGAAGCTCTGGTCAGCTTTGCTTTTATCATTTTTATGCTGACTGGACCGAAGTTAACGCAAATTTATGCGCTACTGTTTTACGTTATTTGGCAGATGATTTGGGTTTGGTCTTACAAAATTTATCGAAAAGCAAGAGACAGCAAGTGGATATTCTACTTGCACATTGCTCTCTCTATCTTGCCGCTTTTCCTTGTAAAAGTGACGCCGGCGATTGATGGACATCAATCACTCTTAGGCTTTTTGGGAATTTCTTATTTGACTTTTCGTTCAGTAGGAATGATTATTGAGCTGCGAGATGGCGTACTAAAAGACTTTAGCTTATGGGATTTTCTACGTTTCATGCTCTTTATGCCGACTTTTTCAAGTGGGCCGATTGATCGTTTTAAGCGGTTCAATCAAGATTATGAAAATATCCCTGATCGTGATGAACTGCTAGATATGTTGGAGCAATCCGTTCAATACATAATGCTTGGCTTTCTATACAAGTTTATCTTGGCACATATTTTAGGCTCAATGATTTTGCCTCCTCTCAAGCAATATGCGGTGCAAATGGGTGGTATCTTCAACCTGCCAACTCTAGGAGTGATGTATGTATTTGGATTGGATTTATTTTTTGACTTTGCGGGTTATTCCATGTTTGCCCTCGCTATTTCCAATCTAATGGGCATTAAAAGTCCGATTAACTTTAATAAACCTTTCGTTTCGCGCGATTTGAAAGAGTTTTGGAATCGTTGGCACATGAGTCTGTCTTTCTGGTTCCGTGATTTTGTATTTATGCGGCTGGTCACAGTACTTATCCGAAATAAAGTATTTAAAAATCGGAACACCACTTCAAGCGTAGCTTATATCATCAACATGCTAGTCATGGGCTTTTGGCACGGGGTTACTTGGTATTACATTGCTTATGGACTCTTTCATGGTCTAGGGCTCGTTATCAATGACGCTTGGGTGCGAAAGAAGAAGACCGTCAATAAAGAACGGAAAAAGAAGAATTTGCCACCATTGCCAGATAACAAATGGACACAAGCAGTGGGGATGTTTATCACCTTTAATGTTGTAATGTTTTCATTCTTAATCTTCTCAGGATTTTTGAATGACTTATGGTTTAAAAAATAAAAAAGGAGTTCTCTAATGGACGTAAAAGCAGAAGTATTAGAAATTATTGATGATTTATTTATGGAAGATGTATCAGACATGATGGACGAAGATTTGTTTGATGCAGGAGTTCTGGACAGTATGGGTACTGTGGAATTGATTGTTGAGCTAGAAAACCATTTTGACATTCATGTTCCCGTCTCAGAATTTGGTCGTGATGATTGGAATACGGCTAATAAAATTATTGAAGGCGTAACGGAGCTTCGCAATGCTTAAACGATTGTGGCTCATTTTAGGTCCAGTTTTCTGCGCCCTTTTGATGGTGGTGGCTTTACTATTTTTCTACCCAACCAAGCAACAACATGATTACCAAGCTGAAAAGCGCTCAGCTGTTACTTTGACGGCGGGAAGTTTCAAGGGAAGAACACAAAAAGTACGTACTTTGACAGATAAAAAGCACCGCTTTGTTCCTTACTTTGGTTCAAGTGAATGGCTGCGCTTTGACAGCATGCATCCTGCGGTTTTGTCAGAAAAATACAACCGCAATTACCGTCCGTATTTTTTGGGGCAACGTGCCGCAGCGTCTCTTACACAATATTTTGGTATGCAGCAGCTGCTTCCTCAACTGAAAAATAAAACAGTCGTGTATGTGGTCTCTCCTCAATGGTTTACCAAAAAAGGCTACAGTCCAGCAGCATTTCAACAATATTTTAATAGTGATCAATTGACCAGTTTCTTGCGTCAGCAAGAAGGAGATATTGCTGCTCAGTATGCGGCTAAGCGTCTCTTACAACTGTATCCGACAGTGGCTATGAAAGACAATGTAAAAAAAGTCGCTGCTAATCAGAAACTGTCAAATTTTGACAAGCAATATATTCGTCTTATTAGTCGTTTGAATCAGCGGGAGGATGCTCTTTTTAGCTCACTATTTGCCGAACGCAATGCAAATTATGAAAAATTGGTTCAGCCTCAAGTCAAGCGTTTACCAAATAAATTTTCCTACGAGGATTTAGAAAAATTTGCTATTAAAGATGCACAAAAAAATACCAACAATAATAACTTGGGAATTGATAATAAGTTCTATCGTCGCCGTTTGCGAAAGCATTTAAAGAAGCTCAAAGGTGCGCAGGGAAAGCTATCCTATGTCAAGTCTCCTGAGTATAATGACTTACAGCTTGTTTTGAAGCAATTTGCCAAGTCAAAAACGAATCCAATCTTTGTTATTCCCCCTGTCAATGCAAAATGGATGGCCTATACTGGTTTGAGTCAAGAAAAGTACCAACAAGCGGTGAAGAAAATTCGTTATCAGTTGGAAAGCCAAGGTTTTACCAATATTGCAGACTTTTCAAACGATGGTGGGAAACCTTATTTTATGCAGGACACCATTCACATGGGCTGGCTTGGCTGGCTGGCGTTTGATAAGGCTGTCAATCCTTTTATTTCCAATCCAAAGCCTGCTCCGACTTACCGGATGAATGATCGATTCTTCAGCAAAGAATGGGCAAATTATGACGGAGCAATTGAGAATTTTAAATAAGAAAGAGAAAACACGAACAAAGATTTTAACTAGTTGGTTGCTAGTTTGCTTGTCCGTGTTTTTTTATATGGAGAACTAGAGAATTTTATGAATCCGTTCATTTTTCTATTGTATTTTGGAAAGATAGCTGTTAATCCAAGACGTATTGCTCTATTGCTTGAGCGACTCCTCCCTCATTGTTTGTCAGAGTGACTATAGTAGCTTGCTCTTTGACTGCTTTAGGAGCATTTCCCATAGCCACTCCTAATCCGGCCAATTTCAGCATGGGGAGATCGTTGAAGTTATCACCGATTGCCATGACTTGCTGGAGAGGGATTTGGTAAAAATGAGCAATCTCTTGAAGAGCATTTTCCTTAGAAACCTGTTTAGCTGTAACTTCTAGATAATTCTCTTTTGAAAGATAAAAGGTTGTTTTAGGAAAATCTGTGTTTTGCAGATAGTCGTGAAGATTTTGGATGGTGATCGCTTCACCTATCAGAAGAAGTTTGTGAATAGAAGCACAATGTTCTACAACAGAAACTAGAGATTGAAGGATAGGATTTTCACCGGTAATATCTGCTTCTTCCTGAACCCATTTGTCAATCTGTTCAGCAAACCAATCCTTTCCTGTATAGAGATTGATAGCTACAGCTGGAAACTTCTCTTGGACGAGCTCTAGCAGACAACGAACTTCTTTTTTATCCAAAGCGTGTTCCATTAAAATATCATAATTCTGAGGATTTCCTTTGATGACAAGAGCGCCATTGTAGCAAGCCAATGGATTGTCAATGAGACCAAGCTGCTGTGCGATTGGCTCCATGCCAAGTGGTGAACGTGCAGATGCCAACACAAAAGGGATTCCTTTTTCCTGCAAAAGAGGAAGCTGTGTTTTTAGCTGATAATCAACTTGGTGTTGGTCATTTAAAATAGTACCGTCAATATCGCTTATGACAAGGCGGATAGGTCGTTTGTTCATAAAATTTCTTCCTTATAAGCATGATATTATTGTAGGGTGATAATCAGAATGTTCATTTTTCTTCTTTGTTATTATTTTAACACAAAAAAGAATTTTTGAAAGCGATTTAGCTGTTTTCTATTAAGACAAATTTAAGCAAAACAAGGTATATTATAACTAATCCTAAAAAACTTTTTTCATCATAATCTCCTAAACAAAAAAGCAGTCTTTCTCGATTGCTTTTTTGTATGGAATTCATGTTATAATGAAATCATGTTATCAAAAGAATTTAAACACATCATGCAGACAGATACAGTCGCAACGGCTAAGTCCTTGTTAGGTATGCAATTGTGCTTAGACGGACAAGTGTTGGGACGAATTGTTGAGACAGAAGCTTATTTGGGAGCTAAAGATAGTGCTTGTCATAGTGTGCATGGCAAACGAACATCGAAAAACGAGTCTATGTATTTATCTGCTGGACACTGGTATGTCTATCAAATCTACGGACATCAAATGTTGAATCTAGTCACAAGAGCTGAGAATGTCGCAGAAGCTGTCTTGATTCGAGCCTTGGAATTGCCAGACGGGACATTGCTTGCCAACGGCCCAGGAAAATTAACCAAATTTGCAGGGATTACCAAGGAATTTGATGGTCAAGGTTTGACCACTTCAAGATTGCAATTGGTAGGAAATGCTGTCCCGTTTCAAATTGGCTCGCGCTCTCGAATTGGCGTGACCTGTACAGATGAATGGCGAGCTGCGCCTCTAGGCTTTTATGTTATGGGCAATCGGCATGTTTCTAAAATTTCGAAGGTAGGTTTATTGCCAGATTCTAAGACATGGAAAATAGATAATTAAAAAAACAGAGTGGAGAAAAGAGTCCAAAAACTGAAAAAGGTTCACTCTCCATTCTGTTTTTGATTTTTATAAAATTTTATCAGATTTTTCTACATAAAAGAGGGCAATAATCATAATGATTGTAAGAATGAGCAAGACACATACAGCAGGTAGCCAAGAATGGAAGAAATCGGCACTATAACCAAATAGAGCTGGTCCAAAAGCAGCTAGTAAATAACCACCTGTTTGTGCTAAGCCAGATAGCTGAGCAGTTTGTTCAGGGCTACTCGTTTTTGTTGAAAAAGTAACCATAAGATATGGGAAAAGAGCACTCACAGCTGACCCAATGAGGATATTGGCAATAAGCCAATAAAAGAAATCATTCGTTTGAATTAAGAGCATGCTAATGCCAAAGACACCTGCAGCAGAGATAATTGCTAACATTATCATACGATGACGAGGAGATAGCCGTGTTGTCAAGCTAGGAATGGTCATTGAAAAAGGTAGACTAATCAAGTTAAAGACAGAGGCTAAAACTCCAGCAGAAGCATTTGAAATGCCGGCTTGTGTTGCCATAGTTGGTAGCCAGGTTAGGCAAGTATAAAAAAGCAATGATTGCAAGCCACCAAAAATAATAATAGCCCAAACTTTTTTATTTTTCCAGATAGAGCTACCTTGGTGCTCTTTATTTTTGTTCACTAAGAAATGGTTATAAGATGTATTTGGTAGCCAAATCAAAAATGCTAAAAGACAAACCATTGTCAAAAAAAGGACAAGACCTTGCCATGAAGTTGCTTTTGTTATCGGCACTGCAATAGAAGAAGCAATAGCGGTTGATAGCCCCATAGAGGTTACATACATGGTTGTCAAGAGTCCAATCCGATGCGGTTGATTGGCTTGGATGACACTTGGAAGTAAAACATTAAGTACTGCAATGGAAACTCCAATGAGAATCGTCCCCACATAAAGAAGTGGTAGATTAAAAATCCGAATGAAGGATCCAATGGTAAGCAGAGCAAGGACGAGAGTAAAAAGCCGTTCGAGCCCAATTTTGCTCGCTAAACGCGCCGAAAATGAAGAGCAGAGAGCAAACATGATTAAGGGCAGACTGGTCAAAAGACCGAGGGAATTAACTGAAATATGAAGCCCGTTGGCAATGTCTGTTAAGACAGTTGGAAGCGTTGTAAAGGGTGTCCGCAAAGCGACACCCACCATGATAATTCCTGGTAATAAAAAGATAGAATGTTGTTTTTTCATAAATTCTCCTAGAAGGGTTCTTAAAAAAAATTATACCATAGAGATAGTCAAAATTATAGCCCTATATTAGTGCATTAGCTCAAGATAGTAGGCTGTAATAGTGGCTTCATCGATTTTATTTCGTTGTCCCAACCACCAAGTAACCGTTTCGATAAAAGTTGTCGTGACATAGTTTTTTAAAAATGGTTCTGGTAAATCAGACTTTTGTATCAATAGCTTTTCGCGAATGAGAGGAAAAAGATAATGCTCTAGTTCTAATTTTAAACGATTGATAAAATAGATGTTTTTCGATAATAATAAAGTGGCTATTTTATCTTGGTTTTTCCTGAAATGGTAAAAAATATGAGCTGTTGCGTTAAAAAGTTCGCTTGCTTGGTAGCGCTCAACAAACGTATGCTGGAACAAATCTTGGCACATTTCTTCAAGTAGTGCCTCTTTTGTCTCAAAATGAGCATAGAAAGTCGACCGACCGACATCTGCAAGATCAATGATTTCTTGAACTGTGAGGGACTCATAGCTTTTTTGATTCAAAAGAGTGAGAAAAGCCTGATAAATGGCTGCGCGTGATTTTTTAACTCGTCTATCCATCGTTTCCGAACAAATCTCCTTAAATGTACACTATCAAACGAAGCATTAGATTTGTTTCTTGTTTCCTCCGTTAAAATAGTAGATAATATAATTGAACAAAGTGTTTTGTTTTGAATACATTATACAATAAATAAAATCAAATCTCAATGTGCGATTAGAAGGAGACAATAATGAAATCAAGTAAAAATGTCTGGATTGCATTTCTGTTAAATTTTTCGTTTGCGATTATTGAATTTATCTTTGGAGCTCTATTTAACTCTAGTGCTGTACTGGCAGATGCGGTACATGATACAGGAGATGCCTTAGCGATTGGCTTATCGGCGTTTTTTGAAAAAATTTCCAACAGACGAGATGATAAGGAATACACACTAGGGTATAAACGGTATAGTTTGCTGGGAGCTATGTTGACTTCTACCATTTTAATAGTGGGTTCTATTCTCATTCTGGTTGAAAATATTCCCAAGCTGTTTGCGCCTGAACGGGTAAATTACGATGGTATGCTTGTCTTAGGAATTTTTGCAATTGTAATCAACTTTGCAGCCAGCAGAGTGGTTAGCCATGGACATACACACAATGAATCCATTCTGAGTTTGCATTTCTTAGAAGATATTTTAGGCTGGTTGGCTGTAATCTTCGTATCCTTTATTCTTCGCTTTACAAACTGGTATTTCCTTGACCCATTGCTTTCGCTCATCATTTCGACTTTTATCTTGAGTAAAGCATTGCCTAAGTTTTGGGAAAATGTTCAAATCTTTCTTGATCACGTACCGAGTGATGTGAACTTGAATGATCTTTATGCAGAGATTCAAACAATCGAGAATATCCAAACAATCACTCAGCTAAATGTTTGGACAACCGATGGGCTAGAAAAATTTGCGATGATTCATATTTGCATGAAACATCCCGAACAACAAGCAGAAACTCAGCAGCTCATTCGCCAACATCTCAAAATGTATGGAATTACAAAAGTAACCATTCAGACAGACGAAAGTTTAGATGAGCACGAAGAATGCTGTATTGGCGAGCAACAGTGAGAAATAAAGAGTTTAAGACAGATGTTTTAAACTCTTTATTTCTATGTTTTCTTTTTTATGATTGTTGAAAATTCTACTTTCATAAGATGGTTGATTATTTTACTTATAAATTAAAATATGGAAACTAGTATCACGTATATTAAATGTAAGAATCAGCAAGGTAGCTCATTGTATCATACAGAAATTTCAATGTTCCTGCAAGGTGGTTCAAGTCAGTCTGCGAAATACAACAAAAAAAGTGGAAAACCTTATAAAGATATTGATGACTTAGTAGATTTTGGTAGACCTATTCATATAGTTCCTCACATGTTTCGACATAGCTTTGTTTCAGTTATGGCAGATAAAAATGTAAGTCTAAACGTGATTCGAAAATTTGTAGGACATTCAGAGGATAGTAGAGAGATAGAAAAAATCTACCTTTATGTCATGCAAAAAGGGAGACATAAGATTGAACAAGCTATGATAGATTTGGCTGAAATGATTTCTTGATGATTATAAATATTTGATATCTAGTTTGAGATATAAGAAAAAAGCCTTTGAAAGATTGATTTCATCGGCTTTAAATATCATTTGCGATTTCTATAAATGAGTATTCCAATAGACAAAGAGATAGTAATCAAAGCACTTATCGATAATATTTTTATATTATTAGTAAAAATATCTACAACTTGAAGAACAGAGACCAAACTAACGATGAAAAGCATAATTTCCATAATCCTATCCTTTTGTAACTCATTAAATCGATTTCGCTCCTTTAACAAATTGAATTCTTCTTGCTTAATTTTTTCTATATATTCATCATGCTTAAAGTAAGAATTCTTTTGTAAATGAGTAAATAAGTCAAAAATAGCTCGATGATTGATTCGATAGATAAAAAGAGAAGATCTTTTATAGTTGTGAATCCACTCGTTAAATTTAATTAGCTGTTTATCATTTGAAAGTTGAAATTTTTCGAGTCCGTCCATAATAGTTTCATCTAGACAAACTAACTGAAAGAACGGAGTAGCCGAAGATAAAAAGAAGCTAGCTTGTTTTAGAAAATTAGACTCAAAATTATTAGAATTGTCGTTATTCCATACGATATAATTTGCACCTTTGTTTATGTAGTTGATAGAATCTAAATCAAAATAGTTTGTTAAATAGTATTTTGATTTCTCTTTAGAAGATAGAGATCATAAAATCCAAGTAATTTGTTGAGGAGTGTGGGAGAATCATTTCGTTATCTTTAGCTAGTAGAATTTCTTATGAAGACAAATTTGTTCTTTTTAGGTTTATAAATAATAATCAGTAGAAATACATGTTATTGGATTGAAAAATATATCGTAGATATAGGAATTCCTTAATAGAGTAAGCAATATAATGATTATCTTAAGCAACACTCTATTAAATATTGAGTTGTCTAAACGATAATAACTGTAATAGATTATTTTGTTCTATAATAAAAGAGAGTATCTTTACACTGAAATAACTGTTGAGCATAACTATTATCACACCCACCTTCGGTATATTTCTAAACAGGCCTAAGATGAAATTATCAAGACGACACATTAAACTAAATTGGCTTCGTTTGAATGAATCTAAAAAACATATTCCTAGTTATTAGCATCTCCTAAAACATTTTTTAATAATATTAAGAGAGTTCAACAAGTTATCTCTTAAAAATGATATAATTCTTGTAAGGACTTTTGATTGTAATGATTACATATCAAATTTTTATGTATAGGGATTGCAAATTCATTTTAATCAAGTTGAGTTCGACCATAATTTAAACATTTATTTTTTATGGAGCATTTTATGAAAAAAACAAAATACAGGAAATATCTGATTATAGCAACGGTAGTTGTAGCTTTAATTTTTATAGCTGAAGGGTGTCTTTATTATAGTGCAGTTGATAATGTTTTTTTTAGATTTTCTCTAAATTTTCAAAATGTTATAAAGGCATATAAACTTGATTCAGATATCAGTCAGGCAGATGCTATAAAATTTTTAGATGAAAATCAACACTTACATGTGGCGATTATAACGTATATTTATTGCCTTGCAGTGATAGCAGCACCTTTTTGTACAATTGGAGCTCTAATTATTTTTGCCAGAACCCCATATTCATATTTTATGTATCTTTTGAAAAGAAAAAAACCAATATCATTTTTAATTTTAGGTAAAGGCGAAAACAGAGATAAGTTTGTCAAATCATTATCCAAAGAGTGCAAAATTACCTTAATTGAAGAAGAAATTCTACAAGGAGATACTAAAAATAGCCTGAGAGAAATGGGAGTTTCGATCATTCAAAAATATCAAGATGAAGGATATGAGAAACTACTTAGAAAAATTCACTTGGAAAAATTTGATTATATTTTACTTTGCGATCAGAACGTACATACTAATTGTGCCTTTTTAAAAAATATAAAAGAGATTCAAAAGAATACTAGTCATTCCAAGAATAGCTCTTCTCACCAAACGATTTATTTCACTTGTAATGACCCCGCTTTCGAAAAAGTAATTTTTCAAAATAATAGTCAGGATAATTTGGATTTCAAGAATGTTCAATTATTAAATATTCAAAAGAAAGCTGTTGAAAATATGTTTGAGAAGTATCCCATTTTTCAACAGTCGAATGGTGATTATCAAACATCAGATGATGTTCATATTGGTATTATAGGATTTGGTGAGATTGGTCAACATACGTTGACTGAAGCATTATCTTTATCGGTTTTATCAGCAGACTCTACAATAATATTTGATGTCTTTGATAAAAATATGAAGAGTAAAATAGGGATTTTTCTCAATAATTTTCACCCAGATATTATTAATGAAGTATCTTATAAAGATCTTGAAATTATTAAAGGGGAAAAAATTAAACAGTATACATTATCGCTATCGAGTAAAGATGACCCTACTGAATCTTCACGCACGTTTGAAGTAGATGGAAAAATGAAAATTAGGTTTTGGGATATCGATGTGGAATCAGTGCAATTTAGAAAAAAACTTTCTGACTGCCACCTGGAAGATATCTTTACTTATTTCGTAATTTCTACAGGAAACAATCATAATAAGGTAGGACTGTTAGAAAGTATACGTAAAATAAATACTAATAGTCAATCTCAAGAATTTAAAGGACAAATAATTGTTTTTGGACAACCTCTGTATTTGCAAGATGATGTATTATTCATAGAACCCGAAGAAGATATATTTTCGTATGAAGCCATTCGAAATGAAGATATCCTGAATCAAGCAAAACTTTTCAACTACAATTATACTTGCGTCCAAAATACAGGAAACCATTTGGATTCTTCTCTTGAAAATTCCAATAATATCAACGTAGAATGGGATAAGCTAGAACTGTTCCATAAAGAATCATCTATAAGACAATCAATGCATCAATCTACAAAAAGAAATTATATACTAGCAAAAAAAGAATTTTCTGACATAAATAATATCAGTGTTAAAGAAAAATTGGAGAAAATTGAACATCGTCGATGGAGTCTATTCATGATATCGAGCGGTTATAAATGGGATGCAATTAAAGATCGTTCTAAACAGACACATGATTGTATTACAAATTGGGAACATTTAAAAAAAGAACAAGATGTAAAAATATTAGAATATGATTTTACACCTTATATCATCATCCTCAAAGAAAGTAATAATAGTTAAGTGAGATTTTTTATTTCTCATATTATCTCATTTTTATGAGTTGTTTTCGTCAATAAGAAACTGAGTATAGCCATGTTTCACAAGAAAATCATATGAATTTAAAATCTCTTGTGGAATAGTAACAGGAATTTGAAATCCAAAATTAGGATAAATCATCAATCTTTGGATATCTCCTACCAATAGATTTATCATTCTGTCAATATTTGATTCGTTTTTAATATATTCATCAAAGGAAAGATTAGGAGTCTCTATAAACCATTCTACCTCTGGCCACTGTTTTTTTGCGGTTGCCAATGCTCGGCGGCTTAAGTAATTTTTACATACAATAGTCCCCGTCGAAACCTTTATATTGCGAGATTCTAGTAATTTTTTTGTAAAATTAAAATTTTCACCTGAATTAGTCGATTTGTTTTCGATTAAGATTTTATCTTTAGGGACACCATTTTCAATACATATTTGAGCGTAAGTTTCAGCTTCAGTATTGTTCCATAACGATTTTGTTATTTTCCCATATCCTCCGCTACAGACTAAAAAGGGAGCTTTACCTTGTAGAAAAAGACTTGCAGCATGATTTGCTACACGTAGATCATGAGAGCCCATTATTAACATGAAGTCAGTACTTATCGTATTCCTATTTTGATTATGAAAATCATATAAAACTTTAGCATTTTGTAATATTTTTTCCTGCATAATACACCTCTTATAATTCTATTAACACAGCACTAACATCATCATGTTGTTTAACATCTATATTTTTAGATGACTTTTCCCAATTTCTAAGAGAATGAAGTGCTGAGTAGAGAGTCACTTTACTATCCAGAATATCGGAAATGGAACACAAAGAATTGCTGAAAACTCGTTCGAAACCATCTGAAAAAAGCAAACATTTATTGATTTCTTCAGTTTTATACTGGCACTCGAGAAATTGCGTTTGAAATGCCCCTGTTAGTGCTACTGTCCAGAAACCATCAGTCGTATTCATCATTTTTCGGTTTTGTGTCATTTGATTTTTGACAGCTTTCGCACTATCATTTCCTGATAATAAAGCCTCATTTCTAATTATCCTTGTTAAATTCGAAAAATGTCTAATTCTATTATCGGTTAAAATCTTTATTTCACCTGTATGAAATTGAATGATAAGAGTACAATCTCCAATTACATACCCATGGAGATAATCATCAATCATTTGAATTCCTGCTAAGACAGCACATGGCAAAGTTGCTTCATTAAACTTCTTTAAAACACTAGAGTGAGAAGCATTTAACTGATTTGTAATGTTTTTACAAATATCAGGCAAGCAAGCATTACCGTATAAAGGAATTTTTTGAGCAAGATTCTCTGAAAGCCACTCTGCTTGGGAATGATAAGGCGAAATCGGAATGACGCTGATTGGGCTTGAACCATCAATAACTCCAACAAGATTATTGCCAATAAATATTCTATCTTCACCCCATGATTTATTTGGGAAATGAAGAATTTGATCTATAATTTTCATTTTATTACCTAAAATACACAATTAAACAACATAAAATAATTATAAAAGCTATAAGAAATAAGCTGTTAAGAATGATATATCTTTTTAACCGTTCTTCTAACTTTTTATTCTCCATTTTGTAAATGATTGATTCTTTTGAAGTACTATATTGGAGAATTCTAATGAAAGAATCTGTATTTTCTCTGTCTTCCAAATCAATTGCCCTTTTTATGAAGTTAATTCCATTTGTATAATCACCAGAAAAAGCTAGAAGTTTCCCATGAATATAATGATTTTTAGGATAGTCTTCATTTAGTTGATTTGCTTTATCAATTGATTTTATAGCTTCTTGCACATGTTTCCTATATCTTAAATAATTGTTTTCTAGCCCAATTGCAACAAGCTCTGAATATGTAATGTATACTCCATAATTATTTTGGATCTGCATCCTAGCCTCATTCGCAAAACAAATCGCCTTGTCCAAACTTTCAAAATCATCTATATTTTCATCATATTTAAATTTAGGGAACTATATACCAGTTTACACAAACTACAATATATAGTATTTAAAGAATATCA
>OGJC01000269.1_pt1 | contig 60375 bp, 63 predicted proteins | sample 1571941 | NCBI WGS metagenome assembly OGJC01 (sample SAMEA2582100, study PRJEB24529) | metagenome | biome: Human gut stool | place: China | collected 2011 | reverse complement strand
TTCAAAACCTGTATTTATATGTGCTGCAAATTCAAGAAGACCTGAGAAAATTTATCCCCCTAAAAAAATGAAAGAAGTTATTAATAAAGTAATTGAAGAATTTAATTCTCAAGTCATATTATTCTATTCACCTGATGAAGAGGCTTTTATTAAAGAAATTCATAGAGAACTTAATAATAACAAAAATATTTTCTCAAATGTTGAAACAACTTCAATAAGAGAACTGGCAGCTCTTATTTCAAATTGTGATATGTTTTTTGGAAATGAAGGAGGACCAAGACATATAGCTCAAAGTCTTGATATTCCAAGTTTTGCTATTTTCAGTCCTAAAAGCAGTAAAAAAGAGTGGCTAGCTAATCCAAGCAAAAAACATCAGGGAGTAGAACCAAAAGATATCTATCCAGAATGTAGTTCTCTTAGCTATAAAGATTGTTATTCACTGATTCAACCTGATTATATAGTAAACAAAATAAAAGATATATACAATAATTTTATAAAAAATAAGGAGGAAGAAAAAAATGAAAAAAATTATATTTCTACTAATAATAAGTATGTATAGCCTAATCTTTGCAAATGATAAATATGATATTCTTGAAGATAGAATTGAAAATAATCTTAAATATAGTTTCAAAACTTTAAACGATGGAAAAACTAAATTAAAAGTTAAAGAATATGATATTGATATTTCTGAAAATTATGTAAATTTAAAAACAGAGATAAATTCTGTATCTAAAAACTTTAATTTCGATGAAGCTTTTATCCCAGTCATGGAAGAAATCAAAAAAGAAATGAAATCCAATCCTGAAATTAATATCATAGTAGAGCTTGAAAAAATGATAGGAGCTGATGAAATAATCTATAACAAAACCTTTTAAGTTAAAAAGAGAGAAGAGTGCGAACAAATATGACAAATGTACCTATTACAAATTGGTGATTCATAGTAACCCCATTTTCTTAGACAGTATATTTTAAATATTAATTGATAAGGATTAAGTCCTGTATAATACAGGACTTAATCCTTTTAATTTTACTTTCAACCATATCAAAATTTACATTTAGTACTTTAAGATTTTTCTCCTTTAATTTTTGTATATAAATTTTAATTCTTTGTTCACTAATTAATTTAGACACCCTCAATTTTAGATATCTATAAGGTTTTGGGTGCAGTATAATCATTTTCTAATAACCCCTTTTCTATTGCTCCAATCTATTAATCACAATATTAACTAAACTTTTCATCCCTATTTTTATTACCCTCTCATCTGCAATAAATTTAGAACTATGTAATTTGCATAATCCCCTATTTTTTTCACTTTCTCCCCCTAGCCACATAAATACTGATGGAACTTTCCTACTAATATAAGAAAAATCTTCTCCTATTGAAGTCGGAACTGTATTTATAACAATATTCTCTTTTCCAAGTGTATCTTCTAATATACTTTTTACATCAGCAGATAAATTAATATCATTATATACTGAAACATATCCATCTGTATATTCTAAGCCCCCAATACATCCATAAGCTTTTGATATATATTCAACAATTTCTTTCAATTTTATCTTTACAGTATTATTTATTTCATCCCCAAATGTTCTTACTGTTCCCTCCATTATAACCTCATCTGCAATAATATTGTATCTATCTCCACCATAAATTTTTCCAATAGATATTACAGCTTTTTCAGAATAAGATAAATTTCTACTAATAATAGTCTGAATAGAAGTTATAATATTCCCTGCTACAATCATTGGATCTTTTCCTTCATTTGGTAAAGATCCATGACAACTTTTTCCTGATATTTTTATTTTAAATCTATCTGATTTTGCTGTTGCAACTCCAGGACAAATCTCTATTTTTCCTAATGGAATTCCTAACACATGCATAGCATATGCCTCATCTACCTCTTCTAAAATTCCTAAACTAATCATTTCTTTTGCTCCACCAATAGGTGAATTTTCTTCAGCATGTTGAAACATAAATCTAACATTTCCATTTAATTTTTCTTTTAATTTATTTAAAATAACAAGAGAACCCAATAAAATGGCTGCATGAAAGTCATGTCCACAAGCATGCATAACATGATTATTTTGAGAAGAATATACCAAATTTGTTTCTTCTGCCAAAGGCAAGGCATCCATATCAGCTCTTAAAAGTAAAGTTTTTTTATTTTTATATAAATTTATTTGTCCCATAATCCCATAATTTAAAGAATTTAATTTTAAATTATTAATATTATTTTTTTTTAATATTTTTATTATTTTTTTAGATGTTTCTTTTTCATCATTACTAAGTTCAGGATATTTATGGATTTCTCTCCTAAAAAGCAGCATTTCATCAAAAGTTTCATTTATCAACTTTTCTATATATTCATTTTCAATCATAATCTACCTCATTTATAAAATAATCTTTACTACCATTCATTCCATTCTTTAATAAAGTTATAAATAAATTCTCCCACTTTATTATTTAATTCTATTTCATCTCTATTTTCAAAATTTTTTGTCATAACTACTACAATTATTTTTTTATCCTCTATATCAAATATTCCAACATCATGCTCTATTTGTGGCAAGTCACCTGTTTTATGTGCAAAATCTATTTTCTTTTCAATAAAATGTGAAATTTTATTATTGCATAACTGTTTTTTCATTATAGAAATAATTTCTTCATTTTTATTTAAAACTTCTAATAATTTTATCATATCATAAGGAGAAGTATAATTATCTAATCCCATGTTTTTACTTTTTAAGTCCATCATTTTTCTTCGAAGTTTTGTATCTTTTAATCCTAATTTTTTAAGTGTAAAATTTATATTATCCATTCCACAAATATCTATCAATATATTTGTGGCTGTATTATCACTCAAAATTATCATTAATATAGCTAAATCCCTTAAGCTAAGTTTTACATTGTTATGTAAATATTGAATAATTCCAAAACCTCCTACCTTATCCTTTAAAGTAATTTCTATCTTTTCATCTAAATTATATTTTGAGTTATTAAATAATTCATAAAGAATTGGCAATTTAATTAGACTTGCTGCTGGATATGCTTCCATATTTCCAACTTTTAAAAAAAATTCACTTTCTAAACTTTTTATAATTATTCCATATTTCTTATTGTCATATTTTTTTAATATTTCTAGTAATTTTTTTTCAAATTTTTCTTTAAATTTATTATTCATATTTTTCTCCTAAATTTATAAATCATTTATATTTAGATAAAAAATTAAAATTCTCTTTTTTTTAGTTACTAAACAAATTATAAACCACCACATATAGTGGCGGTTTATAATTAAATATTTTCTATTATTTTTTTACCAATCCCTCTTTTTCATAAAATTCAGGATGTCTATCTCTAAAAACATGTATAGTCTCCCTTATATTATGTATTACAGAAAGATCAACACTTCCATGAATTATCTCTTCTTTTTCTCCTCCTTCAGCTATTATTTCTCCCCAAGGATCTATAATTAATGAATGTCCACAATAACTTCCCATAGGACTTTCTCCTACACGATTGCATGCAATAACAAACATTTGATTTTCTATAGCTCTCGCTTGTAACAAAGTTCTCCAATGATTTACTCTAGGATTTGGGAAATCTGAGGTAACTATTATAGCTTCAGCACCTTTAAGTGCATATATCCTTGAAAGCTCACAAAATCTAATATCATAGCATATCATAAATCCAAATTTTCCTATCTCTGTTTCTACAACTTCTGCTTTATTTCCTGATTCAATCATAAAATTTTCATCCATGTCACTATATAGATGCATTTTGCTATAATCAGCTATTATTTCTCCATTTCTATTAATAAGAAAAGTGGTATTTCTTATCTTTCCATCTTTAGAGCTCTTAGTAGCAATTGATCCTGCAACTACAAACACTTTGTATTCTTTTGCTAATTCTTTTAAAATACTCACTGATGGTCCATTTTCAGCTTCACAATAATTTTCCATATCATGAAACATTTTATCAGAAAAACCATAACTCCAATCTTCAGGTAAAACTACAACATCTGGAGTAGGTTTATATTTCATTGCTTCTTTAAATAAGTTTTTAACATTCTTAAAATTATACTCAGCATCACAAAATTTTATATTTGTTTGTAAAAGTGCAAAATTTAACATTTAAATTCCTCCTTCTATCTTTTGATAAGAAATTAAAATAAAATTTAATACATAAAACTATTATTTTTATATTCCTTTAGCATAGAGAATAGCTCTGATAATAACTACTATAAAGGTCACAATAGTTATGCACCAACCATTTTTTAACATTGCTTTTATATTTTTAGAATGTGCTAATCCCATAGTTCCAACCATATCAACAGTAGGGCTAACAAAAAATGTTACTTGACAAGCAACTAACACTATAAATGACCATATTCCCATATTTACTGACATAGATATGACTAATGGCAAAAATAATTCATGTGTTATCTGAGCTTGAGCAACCCCTGCTCCTGAAATTCCAAAAACACCTATTGCTGCTGCAATAACTAAAAATGCTCCTACTCCTCCAGCATCAATTAACGGTTTCATATAATTAGAAATTGATTCAAAAGCCCCTGATTTAGCTACATAATTTAAAAATGGATCAAACAAAATAAACATAAAAAACATCCAATACATTTTAGAAGATCCTTCTACTAATTTTTTTATAGCATCTGTTAAACTCATTCCAGCCGAAAGACCTGTAACTAGAGCTGCTGTAAGCATAACAACTATTGCATAAGAAGCTCCTGCTTTTGCCATAATACCATAAACAAGCATTACAACCATAGTTCCTATAAATGCAAATGTTGCTCTATTCACTATTGGTGTAGCTTTAAAATCACTTGCCTTAGTTTCACTTTCACTAAAGTTTTCCTTACCTCTAGTTAATTTTTGAGTATGACAAGCCATAAAATATGTTGAAACCCATATTATAGTTCCCATTGGAATACCTGCATTTATCATAAATTTGGAATAAGTTAATCCTGTAAGTCCCATTATTGTTGCAACTGGTGGAACAAATGGTCCAATTTGAAGACCTGTGGCTGCAGCTCCATGAAATATAACTCCCAATGTACTGGGAGTCAATCCTAAACAAGCTACAATTGGTATTAATATTGGTGCTACAATTGCAACAGAACCAGATAAAGTTCCCAACATAGAAACTAATAAAGTACAAGTGACCATAGATATTAAAATTGCTTGTTTTTCAGTTTTTATATTTGTTTTTTCTACAACAAAATACACAATGTTTTGAGCGACTTTTGTATGAGTTAGCACTTCTCCAAGTCCTGATCCAAGAACAATTATAAATCCTATTAAAGATAAAAATGAGCTGAGAGAGTTTTTCAAGGTTTCCCCAAAGCCTATAACACTTTCTCCAGTCATAATAGCTCCAAGTAAAACACAAAGAAGAACAGATAGATTCATATCTTTACCTTTTAACATTAAATAAATATAAAGTATAAGTGGCAAAAATCCCAAAATTGGTGGTAAATCAAAAATCATAAAAACTCCTCCCTTTAATTTATATGTTATTTTCTATAGATAAACTTTCATTTCCATAGCAATTTCCTTTAATTTTTCTAAACTTTCTAAAGTATTTTCTTTATTTAATTTAGCTAATTTTATACAAAGAGCATTTAAAATTGTCATTGCTCCTACAAAGGAATATGTTTTTTCTCCATTTTTACTCAAAAGGGCACAATCAGAAATCAATGCAAATGGTGAAGTTAAAGTGTCTGTTAGACAAATTATTTTATTATTTCTTTTCTTAAAAAATTGAGCTATTTTATAAGTAAAATCAGTATAAGCATGAAACGAAATTGTAAATAATACATCATTTTCTTTTAAGTAAAGTAACTTATGTGTATAATCTTCAGTTCCAGAAATTATTATTTCAACATTCTCTTTAAATTCTTTTAACATAAAGTAAAAATAATATCCTAAAGAATATGAAGATCTACTTGAAACTATATAAATTTTGCCGGAATTTTCTATAATTTCTAATGCTTTTTTAAAATTTTCTTTTAAATTTTCATTTGGAAGTTTTTTTAAAATCTCTATATTTTGTAAGATTACATCATCTAACAATGTTTCTTCTTCTCCAGTTTGTAAAATAGATTCTTTAAATTCTTTCATTGGCGTTATTTCTTTTTTCAATATTTCCTGAATATTTTTTTGAAATTCTGGATATCCTTTAAATTTAAAATACTGTGTAAATCTTATAATAGTAGCTGAACTTAATCCCGTAATTTCTGATATTTCCTTTATTGATAAAAATGGAATTTGAGTAATATTCTCAAAAATAAAATCTGCCATCACTTTAAAACTTTTCGTTAATTCACCATATTGTTCTTTTATTATATTAATAATATAAATTTCCATACAACCACCTCTTAATTTTAATTGATTATACCTTATTCATAAAAAAATTGCAATAGTTTTTGTAATATTTTTTACATTTTTTATTTAAAATGTAACATTAGTTACTTTAAAACAAATAAAAATTTTTAATTTTTTTCATAAAAAAAAAGCCAAAAGTTATCCCTTCTGGAACTTTTGACTTTTTTCTTATTTTTTAATATAAATCTTTAGTTACATCTAATGTTGCTATTCCGTTTAATTCCAGCCCTGCAAAACAATCAGCTTTATTATCTGTACATTTTAATTTATAATATGCTGCTTCTGCTATCATAGCCGCATTATCTGTGCAAAGCTTCATTGATGGATAATAAACTTTTATTCCTAGTTTTGCTCCCTGCTCAGTAAGCTGACTTCTTAATAAAGAATTTGCTGCAACTCCTCCTGCAAGTATTATAGTTTTTACATTTTTATCTTTAGCTGCTTTTAAAGTTTTCTTGCAAAGAATATCTACAACTTTTCCTAAAAATGAAGCTGCTAAATCTTCCTTCCTAAACTCTTCATTTTTCATATTCATTTTATTTACAAAATTAATTACAGCAGTTTTTATTCCTGAAAAACTGAAATCATATTCCCCAACTTTTGGTTCTGTTATTTGCAGAAAATTTCTATCTCCTAAATAATACATTTTATCTACAATAGGTCCACCAGGATATCCTAATCCAAGCACCCTTGCCACTTTATCACAGCTCTCTCCCACTGCATCATCAAGAGTTCCTCCCATATTTGTAAACTTATGATTTTCATCCATATATACAATATTAGTATGTCCTCCAGATACAACAAGAGCTATACATGGAAGCTCTATATCATGTTCAAGAAAATTAGCATACATGTGCCCTTTTATATGATGCACAGGTATTATTGGTATATCATGAGCATATGAAAGTCCCTTTGCAAAAGATACTCCTACTAAAAGAGCTCCAATTAACCCTGGTGCATAAGTTACTGCTATGTAATCAATATCATCAAGAGTTATTTTTGCTTCTTCTAATGCTTCATCCAATATAGCAGCAATATTTTTTATATGCTGCCTTGATGCTATTTCAGGCACTACCCCTCCATATTCCTTGTGTATCTCTATTTGGGAAGATATTTTATTAGATAATATCTCTTTTCCATCTTTTAATATAGCTATTGAAGTTTCATCACAAGAACTCTCTATTCCTAAAATTACCATTCAGTTCCTCCTTTTTTCTTCTTTCTTCTATTGATTATTATATCACTTTTACAAGAAAAAAGCAGTTTTTTCCTAATTAACTTTCAAATTATATTTTTGAAATATAGAAACAGCATTCTCTAATCTTTCTTTAGAAAGTTCTTCTACTCCTTCCAGAACATATTTCATTCCCAGTTCTTTATATTTAAATTCTCCAAGTTTATGATATGGAAGCAGTTCAACTTTTTCTACATTATCTAAATTAGATACATACTCTGCTAATCTATTCAAAAGTTCATCATTATCTGTAATTCCAGGAACTATTACATGTCTTATCCAAACTCTTTTCCCCTTTTCTTTCAAATATTGAGCAAATTTCAGGGTATTTTCAAGTTCTACTCCTGTAAGTTCTTTATATACTTTTTCATCAATAGCTTTTATATCTAAAAGTACAAGATCTGTATATTCTAATACCTCTTTTACTTTTTCATTAAAAATATATCCAGAAGTATCTACCACTGTATTTATTCCATCTTCCTTACAAAGTTTAAAAAGTTCAAGAATAAAATCAGCTTGAAGGAAAGGTTCTCCCCCTGTTACAGTAAGTCCTCCTTTTTTTCCAAAATATCCTTTATATTTTTTTACTTTCTCAAAAGTTTCCACTGCCCTCTCTCTTATTTTTTCATCTGATATATTCCATGTATCAGGATTATGACAAAATTTACATCTTAATGGACAGCCTTGAAGAAAAAGTACAAATCTTATTCCAGGTCCATCTACTGTTCCAAAACTCTCATATGAATGTATATTTCCAATTCTATTCATATTTCCATCTCCTTTGAGAGATATTTGATTATCCCTTTTTTATTTTAACTTCGATTCTATTTTTCATTAAATCTTTTTGTTATACACTCTTTACTTACTTTGAACCTTTATTCTAGTATATCATATATTTAAAGAAAAGACCGATTCAAAATTGAAAGTCTTTTCCCAAGTTTGAATCAGTCTCTTTAATTTATTTTATATTATTTCAAATTACATTCTTCCATTAATTGTTCTTGAAAGTACATCCAACTGCTGCTCTCTTGTCAATCTTACAAAGTTTACTGCATAACCAGATACTCTTATTGTAAGTTGTGGATATTTTTCAGGGTTTTCCATTGCATCTTCTAGCAATTCTCTGTCAAAAACATTGACATTAAGATGTTGTCCTCCCTCTGGAGTAAAATAACCGTCCATCATAGAAACAAGATTATCAACTCTGTCTTCTCTAGTCTTTCCTAATGCTCCTGGAGCTATTGCAAATGTATATGATATTCCATCATTTGAATGATGGAATGGAAGTTTTGCAACTGATGCAAGTGAAGCTATTGCTCCTCTAGTATCTCTTCCATTCATTGGATTTGCTCCTGGTGCAAATGGAGTTCCTGCTCTTCTACCATCAGGAGTATTTCCTGTTTTTTTACCATATACAACATTTGAAGTTATAGTAAGGATAGATTGAGTTGCTCTTGAATGTCTGTAAGTTTCATGAGTTCTCAGATAATCCATGAATTTTTCAGTAACTTTTACAGCAAGTTCATCTGTAGAATCTTCATTATTTCCATAAGGAACATAATTTCCTTCTCTTTCAAAATCTACAATTAATCCTTCTTCATTTCTTATCACTTTTACTTTTGTATCTCTGATAGCTGCAAGTGAATCAGCTACTATTGAAAGCCCTGCTATTCCAGTAGCCTGAGTTCTTTCAATATCAAGATCATGAAGTCCCATTTCAAAAGCTTCGTAAGCATATTTGTCATGCATATAATGAATTATTTTTAAAGCATTTACATACACTCCTGCAAGCCATTTCATCATTTGTTCAAATTTTTCCATTACTTCATTAAACTCTAAATAATCACCAGTTACAGGTGCAAACTTAGGTGCTACTTGGGCTCCACTTTTCTCATCTCTTCCTCCATTTAATGCATATAGAAGAGTTTTTGCAAGATTTGCTCTAGCTCCAAAGAACTGCATTCCTTTTCCTATTTTCATAGGTGATACACAACATGCTATTCCATAGTCATCTCCAAACTCAGGTCTCATCAAATCATCATTTTCATATTGAATAGAAGATGTATCTATCGAAACTTTTGCACAATATTTTTTCCAATTTTCTGGAGAATTTACTGACCAAAGAACAGTTAAATTTGGTTCTGGAGCTGGTCCTAAATTATATAGAGTATGAAGATATCTGAAAGATGTTTTAGTTACAAGAGTTCTTCCATCTACTCCCTGCCCTCCTAGTGACTCAGTTGTCCATGTAGGATCCCCTGAAAATAGTGCATCATATTCAGGAGTTCTTAAGAATCTGATTATTCTCAATTTAATTATAAATTGATCTATAAGTTCCTGAGCTTCTTCCTCTGTTATAAGTCCAGCTTCTAAATCTCTTTGAATATAAACATCAAGAAAAGTTGAAGTTCTTCCTAATGACATAGCTGCTCCATCTTGATCTTTAGTTGCTGCAAGATATCCAAAATATACAAATTGTACAGCTTCTTTGGCATTTTCTGCTGGTCTTGAAACATCAAAACCATAAGAAGCACACATTTTTACAAAGCTTTTTAAAGCTTGTATCTGCTCATGAATTTCTTCTCTTCTTCTAATTGTTTCATCATCCATCTCAGGAATTTCTAACAATTTCATTTGATTTTTTTTATCTTCTATTAATCTATCTATTCCATAAAGAGCTACTCTTCTGTAATCTCCTATTATTCTTCCTCTTCCATAAGCATCAGGAAGTCCAGTTATTATTCCAGATTTTCTTGCTGCTTTCATTTCATCAGTATATGCTGAGAAAACTCCTTCATTGTGAGTTTTTCTATATTTAGTAAATATTTCTTCTGTCATTGGATCAATTTTATATCCAAAAGCTTCCAAAGAATTCTTTACCATTCTAAGTCCACCCTTTGGATAAATACCTCTTTTTAGAGGAGCATCAGTTTGAAGTCCAACAATAACTTCAGAATCTTTTTCTATATATCCAGGTCCATAAGCATCAATAGCTTGAGGTTTTTTAGTTTCAGCGTCGTAAATACCTTTTGCTCTTTCCTCTTTAAACATTTCAGTAAGTTTATCCCATACTTTCTTGGTATTTTCAGTGGATTTAACTAAGAAAGATTCATCTCCTTCATAGGGTGTATAGTTACATTGGATAAAATCTCTTACATTAATCTCTCTCTGCCAAAGGTCTCCTTTAAAACCATTCCAATATTTCATTATGATACCTCCTCATAAAATAAAAACTTAATATTTAAAAACTGAATGATATCAGTTTTACTAACTGTTTAAAATATTTATACTTCCCATTGATTATCTTAATATGATTTTATTTTAACATTCCTTATAAATTAAGTCAACAATTATATTGGATATCTTTATTGATCTTTCAAAAAAAATGTATAAAAAAACCGACAATCTAGGCTTATTTGCCCAGACGGTCGGCATTATCATCGTTATACTTCATGTGGTTAATTCCACGTTCCGTCAGTCATATAACTGATATCATATTAACATTTTAGAATCCTCTTGTCAATAAAAATATAGGTTTTTTATGTAAATTTTATTATAAAATTATCTATACAGCTTCAAAATTTCTAACGATAATATCTCTCACTTTAGTGTTTAAGTTTTTTAATTCTTCTTTAGGAATATCTTCTATAAAAATTGGCTCGTCCACTACTAAAGTTACAAGTTGTCCCCTATTCATTTTAAGCGTCCCTCTTTTTTGAATATTATAAGTTCCTTTCAATGTAAGTGGAACTATTATTCCATTAGTTTCTGTTGCAAGTTTAAAACTTCCTTTTTTAAAGCTTAATATATTCCCATCAATAGTTCTTTCTCCTTCAGGAAAAATAACTGTAGGATAGCCCTTTTTTATAAGTTCTACAGCTTTTTTCATATCTTTTATTCCTTCTCTTGGATTTTCTCTATTAAGAAAAATACAATTACTCTTTTTCATCCATGTTCCAAAAAAAGGCCAAGACTTCATCTCATGCTTTGCTACAAATCCTACATCCATATGTAAAGCTGTTACTATTGCTGGTATATCTAAATTACTTTGATGGTTACATACAAAAATTATTCCCTTAGTTTTATCTAAAGAATTTATTGCTTTTCTATTTTTATATTTCACTCTTAATTTTACATTCAAGCTTCTTAATACCATTCTTGAAAGCCATTTTAATTTTCTTCTTGAGTATTCTACACCTTTTCTTTCACTTAAAAAATGAATCTTTGGAAGGTAAAATATACTTATAAATATAAACAAAAAGAATCCTGTTGATGAAGCTAAAATCAAACCTAACATTTTATCCTCCACATTACTTCAGCTCTGACACTGCTTTTTTTATGTCTTGATATTCAAAGCCCTTTCTCATTAAAGAAAGTATCTTTTTTTCTTTTTCTTTATCCCCAAGTTTGATCCATAATTTTTTTATCTCTTCCATTTCATTTTCAGAGTTTTCCCCTATGACCTTCTTTATTATATCTTGAGAAATTCCTTTTTGAAAAAGCATAAATTCCATCTTTTTCTTTCCATAATTATGATTTCTCACATAACCTCTTCCATATTCATAATCATCTAAATAATTTTTTTCCCTAAATTCTTCTATAATTTCATCTATTATATGCTTTTCTTTGTATTTTAGCAATAGTTTAGTTTTTAATTCTTTAATTGAATAGTCTTGCTTTGATAAAAGGAAATATCCCATACTTAAAGCTCTCAGCTTAATAAGATGTTCATATTCCTCATCTGTTAGATATTCTTTATCTTTTAAACCAAATTCTATAATAGTTGCCTTATTTAAATCAATATAGAATATTTCACTAAAATATACTTTATTTCCTTTCAAATTAAACTTCTTCAAAGCTTAATACTCCCTCTTTGCTCTCTGATTTCTCAGTTTCTTTTTCTTCTTTTTTAGTTGGTTTCACAGCTTTTTTTACTTCTTCCTCTATTTTAGCCAAAAGTTCTATTTCTGTTTCAAGTCTTACTTTTACATTCTCTTTACCCTGTCCCAATCTAATATCTCCAAAACTAAACCAAGCTCCTGATTTTGCAACTATATCTTTTTCTATAGCCATATCAAGTATTTCCCCTACTCTTGAAATTCCTTTTCCATACATTATTTGGAATGCAGCTTCTTTAAAAGGTGGTGCTATTTTATTTTTAGTGACTTTTACAACAGTTTCATTCCCTATTACTTCATCACCCTGCTTTACCGAACCAATTCTTTTTACTTCCATTCTTACTGACGAATAAAACTTTAAAGCTTTTCCTCCAGTAGTTGTAGTTTGAGGTCCAAATCCAAATCCACCAATTTTATCCCTTATTTGATTGATAAATACCATTGTAGTTTTTGATTTATTCAATGTTGCAGTGAGTTTTCTTAAAGCTTTTGACATCAGTCTTGCTTGAAGTCCCATCTGTTGATCTCCCATTTCTCCATCTATTTCTACTTTTGGTACAAGGGCAGCTACAGAATCCACTACTATAAGGTCAACAGCTCCCGATCTCACAAGCATATCTGCTATTTCTAAGGCTTGTTCTCCATAGTCTGGCTGAGATATCAACAGTTCATCTACATCTACTCCTAAAGCTTTTGCATATACAGGATCTAAAGCATGTTCAGCATCTATAAATGCTACTATTCCCCCTGTTTTTTGTGCTTCTGCAGCTATATGAAGAGCTATTGTTGTTTTCCCTGAACTTTCAGCTCCATATATTTCAACAATTCTTCCTCTTGGCACTCCACCTAGACCTAATGCAGCATCAAGATTTATACTTCCAGTTGAGATGACCTCTACATTCATTTCCTGATTATCTCCAAGTTTCATTATAGATCCTTCACCAAAATCTTTCTTTATCTGTTTCATTGCCAATTCTAATGCTTTTTCTTTTTCGCTGACTTCACGATTCTTTTCTGTGTTCTTTGCTTTTGCCATCTCTGATTCACCACTTCCTTTATATTTTTACACTGCTCTCTATTATATTAAAAACTTCTTTTCCTGTTATTAGCTTCATACAGTCAAAATGCCCTTTAGGGCATTCCTTATCTCCATGCAGGCTACAAGGAGAACATTTTACATTTTTATCTATCAATACAGTATTTCTATCAAGATCAAACATTTCTGAACTTGTAGGTCCAAATATTACAAATGTTTTACATTTCACCCCTCTTGCTATATGAAAAGGGCCTGAATCATTCGTAACAAGGAATAAAGCTTTTGATAAAAGTGCTCCACTCTGTTTAAGAGAAAGTTTTCCAGCCATATTTACTGTATGACCTCCACTTATTTTATCTATTTCATTACAAAGTTCAATATCTTCTTTTCCACCAATCAGAATAGTATTTTTCCCATATTTTTTATAAATCAGATTTGCTAATTCTCCAAATCCCTCTTTTGTCCATTTTTTAGTATTTTTTGAAGCTCCTGGTGCCATTACAGGAAGTCCTTCATATTCCTTGGATACCTTATCCTTTTCAGAAAAAGCAAAATATATATCTTCACCTTTATATTCCAATCCAAAATCTTTAAATGCACCAAAATAATTTTTAACTATTGTATCATCAACCTTATATTTTATCAATTTCATTTTTACAAGAAGAGTTTTCCACCAGCTTCTCTTTCTATAAGTGAAAGTCTTTACCCCAATATTTTTTGAAATAACTTTTGATCTTATTTTAGAGTGAAGATCAAATATATAATCATACCCATTTTTTTTCAACTCTTTTGCAAATTTCTCCATATTATGAAGTCCATCATTTTTTTCCTTATTAAACAGAATTATGTTATCAACAAATGGAACTCCTTCTATAGAATCCTTAAATTTGTCCAGAACTAAAAAATCTATTACTGCTTCTGGATATTTTTCTTTGAATGCTTTCAATACAGGGGTAGTCAATATAATATCTCCTATTGAGCTAAGCCTGATAACCAATATCTTCACTTTTTCCTTCTCCTAATATTCTTTAATTTTATCTTGATCTTTGAAAGTAATGTTAGATATCCTCTCAACATTCTTGCTCCCTTAAAATAGATACTATCCTTATCAAAATCTATTTCTTCTGGACAACTTTCTTCAAGATACATAAATTCAAAACTCTTCCCAAAATTTCCATATTTATTCTTTTCTAATTTTGTATCTATAAGATAGACTTTATTATCTTTTATTAAAAAATTATTTAAATGAGAATCTCCATGAAGAAACCCTAAATCATGAATTTTTTTCAATTCCTGACTTATTATCTCTATATCTTTAAAACTGCTTTCTCTTCCATCAATATATGAATAAATAAGATATGAGTCTACAACAAACAAACCTTTCTTTTTTTCTACAGCCAGATGAGGAGTAGCTCCATTTAATCCCACTTCATTTATTTTTTCTATATTTTGAAATTCCCTTCTACTCTCACTTCCTCTAAATATAGAAAGAAATCTCTGCCACTTTCTGCTATTTTTTTCAATAGGCTGTTTATATATAAGATTTTCTCCTTCGATATTTATTAAAGCTACATAACTTCGTTGGTCATTTTTTAATATTTTTATAATTTTATATTCTTTACTTTCAATTTTTTCATACAGTTTCCTGTCTTTTTTTTCTTTATAATATAAAAAAATATTTTTCAATTTTTCTTTATTCATAAAATCAAGCTCTCTCTATAGTTTTTATTATTTCATCTAATATAATTTTAGGTTTGATATCCAACATACATTTAAAATGTTTTTGAGGACATTTATCTCCTCCATGAAGTGAACACGGTCTACAAGCTAGACCTTCTATCTGAAATACTTTACTATTTTCAGACCATGGAAAAAAACCTAATTCCTTCACTGTAGGTCCAAATATTGCAAGTATTCTTACGTTTTTCCATGCTGAAGCTATATGTATTGGAGATGAATCATTTGTTACAATCACTTCTGATCTTTTTATAAGTTCTGCAAGCTCTAAAAGAGTAGTTTTTCCTCTAAAATCAACTACATTACCCCCAGAAACAATATTTAAAGCCAGTTCATCAGTTCCTCCTATTATTCCTGTTATAATGTCTTCTCTATTCATTATTTGTCCTATTACTTCATTAAAATATTCAAGAGGCCACTTTTTTGTAAACCATTTACTTCCAGGAGCCAGAAGAATAAGTTTTTTATCTTTATACTCCTTTAACATTTCATCAACTTTTTTTACATCTTGTTCATTTGGGTATAATTCTATTTCATATCTTTTTTCCTCTTTTCCAGAAACAAAAGATAATAATTTTTCTACTTCATGTTTATTTCTGTCATAAGATATTCTTTCAGTATAAAGAAAAGAAGCTGTTGCATTTCTATATCCTTTTCTCACAGGGGAACCTGTTAACCATGACAAAATAGAACTTCTTATATACCTATGAGGGGTTATTACTAAATTAAAATTTTCATACTTCAACCTTTTTCCCAGCTGATATATACCCTTCAGTCCTTTATGCTTTCCTCTTTTATCATATTCAATTATCTCACTTATATTAGGATTATTTCTCAATATAGAAGCTCCTGCTGGTGTTGTAACATAAGTTATATCACTGTTAGGATATACTTCCTTCAGCTTTTTTATTAATGGTGTAGAGAGGACTATATCTCCTATAAAAGCTGTATGTATTATTAATATTCTAATTTTTACCACCTTCCTCAAGCTTTAAAGCTCTTTCCAAAGCAAGTATAAGCTCAAGTTCCATATTTTTATCATATTTATCAAAGTATGGATTATTATAGTTTTCAGTAGGATTATTTTTATCTGGTATTAGATAAAATACTTTATCATTTCCTAAAATTCCCCACCTTATTGGACTCTGTGTTTTCTTAGCTGGATAAATAGCAACTATTCTTTTCTTCAATGCTCCAGCTATATGAGTAGGACCTGTTGAAGCACCAAGATATACATCTGCTTTATCTATTATTGCTGCTATATTTAAAAGTTCTCCTCCATTAGCATATAAATATACTCCTTTTTCTAAAGAATTTTTTACAAGATTTTCTCCTCTCTCCTCTTCAGAAATATGACATGTGATTATTACAGCTACTTCAGGATTTCTCCTTTTAAAATTCATAATAAGATTTGCATATTCTTCATCTTTTATATTTTTAGCAGACCCTCCAATAAATGGATTTATTACCAAAGCCTGTCCTTTTATATCATTCATTTTAAAGAACAGCTCTGCTGCATTTCTGTGTTTCTCTTCATAATACAACTTTGTATTCAACTCATACACTTTTTGATAAAGCTCTTTATTTAATTTTCTTACAAGATCTAGATTATATTTCCCCTCATTTTTTATAGATTTTGACCTCTTCTGCCATACTCCTTTGTTATAAGTGAAAATAGAAGAAAGTTTAGATATAGGTCCTATCTTTATTTTAGCTTTACTTGCCCTTGCCAGTTTTGCTACAAAAGAATCATTATATAAAGCAATAAATACATCTGCTTTAAAATATGCTATTTTTTCTATAAGATCACTTTGAGAATATTCATCTATTTTCATAATTCTATCTATATAAGGAAGATTCTTTACAATCTCATAATTATATTTTCTTACCAAAACTACCAGTTCTGCATTAGGATACATTTTTTTTATCATAAAGAAACTAGGAATAGACAATATTAAATCCCCTATTTTGTCAGTTCTGGAAACAATTATTCTTTTTATATCCATTGTCAGCTCCCTCTATCAGTTTTTCTTGCTTCTATAACTTCCATTCTTATATATTTCTCTAAGTTTAAAATATTTTACCATTGAGTACATAGAACTTGTACTTGCCAGAAGAAATCCTTCTATTCCATCTAAAAATCCCAGTCTTATAATATACATTCTTATGAATTTATACATTGGATTAAAAACTACTTGACCTATACTGGCTTTTTTCCCTTTTTTATAATATTCTAAGGCTCCTTCAGTAGTATAACGATTAAATTTTGAAAAATAATCTTCCAAAGTCAGATAACTATGATGGTATATATTCTCTTTTATTTTGAATATTTCTTCCTGTGTTACAAAACTTTCATGTACTGTATTATCATTAAATCTTCCTGCTGTTTTTAAAAAAAGCCTTACAGCATAAGATGTTCCCCAACCTCCATGTTTTATCTTTTTCCCAAAACATACAGATAATCTATTTATCTCATATACTTTTTTATCCTCATTTCCATTTATTATTTCTGTTATTTTTTGTTTCAATTCAGGAGAAAGTTCTTCATCTGCATCTACTGCAAGTATCCACTTTCCACTACAGTTATCTATAGCAGCATTTCTTTGTTTTCCATATCCAAGCCATGGCTGATAAATAAATCTAGCTTCATATTTTTCTGCAATCTCTTTAGTTTTATCAGTAGACCCACTGTCCACTATAACTATTTCATCACAAATATCAGCTAAAGCCTTCAAAGTTCTTTCTAAATTTCTTTCTTCATTGAAAGTCATTATTGCTGCTGATAATTTCATAAAATTCCTCCCAAAAACTTTTATATCAATATATTAATTATATCAAATATCATATCTTTTTCAAAGCAAATATCTTTGTTCAAAAAAAGAAAAAAGACGAACCGGCCAAGTTCATCTTTTTCCATAAAAATATTTAGGGTTAGACTACAACATATGAATCTAAAAAGTGGGGTTTAAAAAAATTATTTGGAATATGGTGCCTAGAAATGGATTCGAACCATCGACCGTACGGGTATGAACCGTATGCTCTAGCCAACTGAGCTATCTAGGCATATGATTACTAATAGTACACCATTTTTTATCCTTTGTCAATATTTTTTTATTTTTCGTTTAAAAAAAGACACGTCAAAATAGACGTGTTCTCTTTTAAAACTTTTCTTGCTTATATTGCTTCAAATTCGTCTTTTTCTGCTGAACATAAAGGACATACCCAATCTTCTGAAATATCTTCGAAAGCAGTTCCAGGTGCTACTCCATTATCTGGATCTCCATCTACTGGGTCATATATATATCCACATATCTTACACTCATATTTTTTCATTGTGTTTCCTCCTGGTTTTTTGCTAGTTTTATTTTTAATTTAATTTCTTATTTATCTTTCCATAATCCATGAATATTACAATATTCATATGCTACAACTTTATTCCCTTTTGGTACTTCAAAGAAAGCTTCTGGCTCTTCTCCTGGTTTTAAATATTTTCTATAAAGTTTATCTCCATCTACTATAATTTCAATAAATTCTATATAATGTGCCTCAAGCATAGGGTGTTTTGCATCTTTTCCAACTTTTACAAGATATCCATTTTCTTTTTCTTCTACATAAGGAACATGTTTTTCAGTTGAAGCATCTTGAGTCTTAGCTTCTAATTTTTCTACCATATCATTACCAGCTACTGAACATCCTTTCCCTTCAGAAACTACCTCAAATACCATATCACAATCTTTACATTTAAAAAATTCATTTTTTGTCATATATAACACCTCCATAATAATTTCATGTTACTTTAGTTATTCAAGCAATTTTTACAAATTCCTTTAAAATAAAGATGATGTTCTTTAATTTTATATTCATCTAATTCTTTGGAATTTAACAATTCTTTATTTACGTCTAAATCATATATTTTTCCACATTTTTCACATTTAAAATGTCCATGTACAGTCATATCTATATCATATCTAGTTTCATTTTCCTCAATTACTATAACATTAGCTATCTCTTTCTCAATAAAAAGATTTAATGTATTGTAAACAGTTGTTTTTGATAATGTTGGTATTTCAGTACACAGGGCTTTATATATCATATCTACTGTTGGGTGATTTCTTTCTTCATACAAATATTGAAATACTTTCATTCTTTGGTATGATGGTTTTATCGAATGGCATTTCAGATATTCACCGATGTTCTCTATTTCTATTCCCATTATTCTCCCCTCCTTAACCAATCTAAGTCAAAATTGTAATCATTATATATTTAATGATATAACGATTTTTTAATTATGTCAAGTTAGTTTTCAAATCATTAATGTTTTTTTCATAAGATATCTATGAATCCCATTTCCATATTCATTTTCTTGATATTCAACTATAACATACCCTAAATGCTTATACATTTCTATAGCTATCTTATTTTCTGGATCTACTGTAAGAGAAATAGCTTCATATCCTTTTGCTCTAAGATACTTTTCACTTTCATTCATTATTTTTTTTGCATTTCCCATATGCCTAAATTCTTTTAAAGTACATATTCCATAGAGAAATACTTCTTTTTTATCAAAACACTGCATATATTCAACTATTGATATTATTTTCCCATCTTTTTCCAAAACAAAAACTTTTCCATATCTAAGAAGAGCTTTCAGTATCCAAAGATCTACTCCACCTTTTCCTCCAAAAGCTTCTTCTTCCAACTCTACAATTTCACTTATAAGAGGTAAATCTGCCCTATTCAATTCTTTTAAAATCATTTTCTTCTCCTATCCAACAATCAATAATTAATTTCTGAAAGATAAAGCCCATAAGGGTCTGCAACTTTTTTCAAAAAATCTTTTTTGGGATTTTCTAACATATCTCTTAAATGATTTTCATCATAATTTCCAAAGTATATATCTAGTGCTGTTCCAATTATTATTCTTATTTGAGATTTTAAAAAGGAATTTCCTTTTATCTCAACAATCAACTTATTTTCTTTTTCTTCTACTACTATACTATAAATTTCCCGTATTGATGTTTTACTCCCACAGTCACTAAGTCTGAAATTATTAAAATCATGCACTCCTATTAAAGGTTCTAATATTTTAAAAAATATCTCTTTATCTATTTTCTCACGAACTAATGTTACATATCTGCTTTCAAAAGGATTCTTAACCCAGCTTATTATATATTTATACCCTCTATTTTTCGCAAAAAATCTAGAGTTGAAGTTCATATCCACCTCTTCTACTTCAAATATCTCTATATCTAAAGGCAATCCTTTATTGAGAGCATATTTAAGTTTTTCTACTGGTATAGGAGAAGTTGTAAAAAAATTAGATACTTGTTCTAAAGCATGAACTCCTCTGTCTGTTCTTCCTGCAGATATCATATTCACTTTCTCTCTTAAAACTACTTCTAGAAGTTTTTCTATTTCTCCCTGCACAGTCCTTTTTCCAGGCTGCCTTTGAAATCCATAAAACATACTTCCATCAAATCTGTATCTGATTTTTATATTCCTCATTTTTTTCTCCATAATTTATTTTCAAAAAATGTAAAAAAAAGAGACTCTTTTAGAATCTCTTATCAGCAAAGTGGTGCGAAGAGAGAGACTTGAACTCTCACGTCTGGGACACTAGATCCTAAGTCTAGCGCGTCTGCCAATTCCGCCATCCTCGCACGATGGTGCGTCATACAAGATTTGAACTTGTGGCAACACGATTAAAAGTCGTGTGCTCTACCAGCTGAGCTAATGACGCATATTAAATTTTAATGGGGTGATCGACGAGGCTTGAACTCGCGACAACCAGTGCCACAAACTGGCGCTCTACCAACTGAACTACGATCACCATATCTAAACTATGAATCTGTAATTTTGGATAGTGGCGTATCTGAAGGGATTCGAACCCCTGACCCACGCCTTAGAAGGGCGTTGCTCTATCCAGCTGAGCTACAGATACACTCAGTAGTCTCAAATGGAGCGGGAAACGAGGGTCGAACTCGCGACATTCAGCTTGGAAGGCTGACGCTCTACCAACTGAGCTATTCCCGCATAGATGGTCGGAATAGCAAGATTCGAACTTGCGGCCCTCTGCTCCCAAGGCAGATGCGCTACCGGACTGCGCTATATTCCGTGACCTTTCTTTCAAGACAAGAATGATTATATCATTTATACAAAAACATGTCAACACTTTTTTTCAAAATACTTCAAATTTTTTTTTAAATCATTTCAAAGAATTGTAGAACCTTTATAAAACCTAGGAAATTTGAGATTGTATTTTATAAAAATTAATAATATAATATTAATATATAAAGGAATTTATTCTCATTTACCGAAAATTACAATAATAATAAAGAAAAATTTTTTTTGATTTAAAATATTTTAAATCAAAAAATTGTTTTCACTATAAAGGAGGATTTAATATGAATACAAAAAAAGCCATGTCTAGTTTTTTACTAGCTTTGATGATTACAGGTTGTACTTCTTCACCTTTCCTAGATGAAACTGGTTCTGTAAATAGTAAAACTAAAGGAACTGCTGGTGGTGCAGCAGCAGGTGCTTTAATAGGGCAACTTATAGGCAAAGATACTAAAGGAACTCTTATAGGTGCTGGAGTAGGTGCCCTAGCTGGATTAGGTTGGGGGGCTTATAGAGATCGTCAAGAACAGGAGCTTAGGGAACGTTTAAAAAACACTGAAGTACAAGTCAGCCAAAAAGGAGATAATTTAAATCTAAATCTTCCTGGAGGAGTTACTTTTGCTACTGATAGTTCTAATATAGTTCCAAGTTTCTATGGTCCATTAAATTCTATAGCTACTGTACTTGTTCAATATCCAGAAACTAGAATTATAGTTAATGGTTATACTGATAATGTAGGAAGTGCAAGCTATAATATTACTCTATCAGAAAAAAGAGCTGCTAGTGTAAGAAATTATCTTATTCAACAAGGTGTTTCTGCTAGAAGAATATCTTATGTAGGATATGGAATGGAAAATCCTAGAGCTACTAACAGTACTGCTGCTGGAAGAGCTGAAAACAGAAGAGTGGAACTAGAAATTTTACCTATGAATTAATTAGTTAAAAATTTCTAAAAAATATAATCCAATCATAAAACAGCTATTAAAAAATAATTTTTAGTAGCTGTTTTTATTATGATTTTTTCTATTCCAAAACTTCTCCTTCATTTTTAAAATATTTATTTTTCATTTATATTTTTTTTAAAAATATTTTTTCGTTTTTCTTGACATCTATATTATGATAATGATATGATGTAAAAATCAAGGTTCAGGGAGGATATTTTTTATGATTAATACTAGAAAAATAGGAATTATAGGAGCTGGTCATGTAGGAAGTCACTGCGCATTCTCTATGATATTACAAGGAGTGTGTGATGATATAACTTTTGTTGATGTCAATGAAGAAAAAGCTGTATCTCAAGCTTTAGACTGTATGGATACTCTTGCTTTTCTTCCACATAGAGCAGTTATAAAAAGTGGCGAAATAAAGGATTTAGGTGATAAAGATATTATAATAATATGTGTAGGTAGCATTAGTAATATATCAAAAGACCGTCTTTTTGAACTTGATCACTCTTTAAAAATAATAAAATCATTTGTTCCTGAAATAATGAAAACTGGATTTAATGGTTACTTTGTTGTAATAACAAATCCTGTTGATATAATTACATACTATGTTCAACAGCTTTCAGGGCTTCCACACAATAAAGTTATAGGAACTGGAACTGGTCTTGATTCTGCAAGACTTCGTAGAATATTAAGTGTTGAAACTGAAATAGATGCAAAATCCATTCAGGCATATATGCTTGGAGAACATGGAGATTCTCAAGTAGCCGCATTTTCATGTACTACTATAAATGGAAAATCCCTTTCTGAACTTATTACAGAAAACCCAGAAAAATTTTCTGATATAGATTTTGAAGCAATTGAAAAGAAAACAGCAGAAACTGGTTGGGACATTTTTTCCGGGAAAAATAGTACAGAATTTGGAATTTCATGTGTATGCACTGAAATAGTGAGAGCTATATACCATGATGAGAAAAAAATCATACCTTGTAGTGCTTTTCTTCAAGGAGAATATGGATTTTCTGATATATATGCAGGAGTTCCAGCTATGATTGGAAAAGATGGTATAGAATGCATCATTGAACTTTCATTAAACGAATCAGAAAAGAAAAAACTTTCTAATACTTTTGATATCATTAGACATCATGTAGAAATAGGAAAAAAATCAATAGAAGATTAGCAAATATTCTTATATTATAAAAAAACTAGTATATTTCTAAATTTGGAATAGTCCGAATATAAAGAATGCTGATAAAGAAATTAACTTTTCCTTATCAGCATTTTTAACTATTTTATTATATTTTTAACACTCTTAATTCTACTATTTTAGCACAGAAAAAAATCATACAATTACAAAATTATTCTATTCTTACTTTTTTTTTAGTTTTTCAAATATATTATCTTCAATTTTTCATTGTCATTTTATTTTTACATTTTTATCTAAATCATAATTTCTCTAATGTATTTATTTCTCAAATTCTATTCTGTATTTTTCTAAAAATTTTTCTCCATCTATAAATCCCTGACGATATGCCACAAGAAGTTTATCTTTATTTTTTTCAAATCTATCTATTACAAGAGGTTTTTCTGGAGCTATTACCCAAGCTTTTCCCTCTTTTTCCAATCTTGCTACCTCTTTTTGATTTTCTTTATATACTATATGATGTCTTTTCAATAGTTCCTTCATTGCTGGATATTTTCTCATTATCAAAGAACAAAAAGTTTGAAATTTTATAGCAGGTTTTACGAATTTTCTATGTCTTGTAAGTACAACAATAAGTTTATCACAGCCATCTTTCAAAGCTTCATTTACTGGTATGGGGCTTGATGTTCCTCCATCAAGATATTTCTTCCCTTTATACTCTACAACAGGAGCTACAAGAGGGATAGAAGCTGATGCTTTAAGTACTGTACTGCCATCTTTTAAAGAATCTTTTCCATAAAATTCTGCCTTCCCTGTTTCTGCATTTGTTACTCCAACTTTAAAATCACAAGGATTAGCAAAAAAAGCATCATAATCAAAAGGATCTATAGTTTTAGGAAGTTCATCATATAAAAAATCCATTCCAAAAAGTGAGCCTTTTGTCAATAGATTATAAAAACTCAAATATCTTTTATCATTTATATATTCAGTATTTGTACGAAGAGCTCTTCCTTTTTGTCCTGATATGTATGATACTCCATTTGAAGCTCCAGCTGATACACCGATCAGATAATCTGGCATAAAATTATGTTTAGTAAAAGCATCTAGCACTCCAACTGTATATACCCCCCTCATTCCACCACCTTCTAATACTAAGCCTATTTTCATAATATCCCACCTCATATAAGTATTCATAATCTATTTTACTTTATTTTTCTTAAATTTCCTATAAGAAAATATTTAGAATTCTATTTTGATTAAAATATTATACTTTTTCTAAATAAAAAAGATCAGCTTCCATACAGAAAATCTGATCTTTCCATTCTTATATTATCTTTTTTATTTAAAATAGACCATTCAATAATTTCTCCATTTCATTTCTTAAATCTGTACGATCTCCATTCCAATGATTTACTATTATAGCAAAAGCATATCTTTTCCCATCTTTTTCTAAATATCCTGCATATGATTGAATTCCACTCATACTTCCACTCTTTATTCTTGCATTTCCACTTAGAGGTGTTTCTTTTAAAAATTTTGCCACTGTTCCATCTTGCCCTGCTATTGGAAGTAATTCTTCAAACTTAAGTTCTTTTCTCTCAGCCATATAAGCTAGAATATCAGTTAATAACTTAGCTGAAAGTGTATCTCCACGAGAAAGTCCACTTCCATCTTTCATAGTCAGAGAGTCTACGTCTAACCCTTTTTCTTTCCAAAATTCCATAACATTTACCCCTTCTACTTTTTCTAAAAGTTGAAATAAATGTTCTGCATAGTGATTATCACTTCTAGTAAGTAATACTTTTACAATTTCTGAAACTGGAGCTGATTCTGTCACAGCAATTGTCACTGCATTCTTAGGTCTTTTTGATGTCAATCTAGCAGCAGTTACTTTTCCATCAAATTTTATACCATTTTTCTTTATATAATTTGAAAAATATTGCCCAAGGAAAAGCCCAGGATCAGGTATATCGCTTTTAATAGTGATTTCTGCTTTGTTTTCTGGTACTATACCATAAAATCCTCTTTTATTTTCAAATGGAACTCCTCTTACATAAATATCTCTTTTACCATCTGGTGATACAACAGCATGATTATCGAAAGTCAAATCTTTCATCTGAGGTTTAGTTCCAACGATTTTAGGAGTAGTTCCTGGTTTTCCTGAACTTAAATATAGAGTGTATAGATTATCAAAAATACTGATTCCATAAGTTCCAGGTGCATAATCAGTACCCATATCTTCCCAAAGCCATTTTCCAGGTATTCCTTCATACCCAAAAAGATCATCTAAAACTATAATATCCCCTTTTATAGAATTTACTCCAGCTTTTTTCATTTCTTTTACCCAATCTGCCAGAAAAGCTTCTGGGTCTGCTGCAATTCCATCAGAACCAAGTGTAGGATCTCCTCCACCTTGAATATACAAGTCTCCTTTTAAAATTCCATTTTTATCAATTTTTCCTTCATACATAAGTTTTGTTTCTAAAGTTTTATTTCCTCCCATAACTTCAAGAGCTGCACCTGAAGTTACTATTTTCATAACTGATGCAGGAACTAGAGCCTTTTCTCCTCTATGGTCTGCTACTACTTTCCCTGTTTTTAAATCAACAACATGAAAACTTAAATCCCCATGTTCAACAATTTCAGCCCCAACAAATTCCTTTACAATCTTTGGCTGACTGGATAATTCCCCAGAAGATACTGGTAATTTTGTACAACTGCTTAAAATGATTCCTAAAAGTACAACCCACAAACAAACTCTTTTTTTCATAAAAACACCTCTTTTTTATAATATTTACACTTCTTTATATACCTTACTCTTTTATAAAAAACAAATATTTCTTTTCTATATACTCAATACCATTCCTATATATCATTATGAAAAAATTTATATTATATATAAAAAGTAGAAATAGTTATTTACTATAAAAAATATTATATATCCAATAAAATGCTTTAATATCTTAAAATAATATTTTTATAAAAATTATTTATTATTTGTATAATAAAAAAGACTCAAACTTTTAATTCGAGCCTTTTATATACTAATATTTTTATTCTACTTTTGAACAAGCATCTTTCATTGCATCTATAAATCCTTCAGAAGTATAAGTTGCCCCTGCAACTGTATCAAGAGATTCTATATCCTGTGTAGATTTAATTGTAGCTATCAGGCTTTCAACAGCAGGTCCTGCAATGGCTTCAGTATCCCCATGAGTACATATTATATCTGTTATTCTAAGTTCTCCTTTTCCATTTTTTTTAGCCAATATTTCAACTCTCACTTCACTGTCAAACCCCTCAGCAGTTCCTATATATTTTTTAGGTCCTTGTGATTTTTCTACAAATATACAAGCTAATCCTACTATTATAAATCCTATTACACAATACTTTCTTATTTTTTCTACCTTACTCTCCATCTTATCCCCCTTATCAAAAATTTTTTTATTTTTTAATCTTATACATTATTTTATTTTTTAATGTCCTATATATTTTAAATTAATTATCATTTTTTTTCAATATTTTTTTATTTTTTTTATGTTAATAATTAAATCACAGACATAACATACTTAAGATATTTGTTTTATTTTCTTATTAATTTCTAAAAATAAGTTAAAATTTTCTTTCAAAAAAAGAAAAAATCCCTTTTTCTTAGAGAGGGATTTTTCTTTTATCTATATATTAAAACATCTTGGGGAAAGATTTTATATTCTTAATATACCAAGATTATGTGAAAATTTTGTGAAATTTCTAGTAATTATTTTTCTTATATTCATCTCCCCATATAAACATTGAATCTAATATTTTTTTTAGACTATATCCTGTATCTGTAAGAGTATATTCCACTCTTGGAGGGACTTCAGCAAAAACTTTTCTCTCAAGCAATCCATCATCTTCCATAGCTCTTAAATTTTGTGTGAGGACTTTTTGAGTAATTTTTCCAATTGATTTTCTCAATTCTCCAAATCTTTTTGTTCCTTCCATAAGATCTCTCAATATTAATACCTTCCACTTATTTCCAATAAGCTCCATAGTTATTTCTACAGGACATAGTGGCAATTCTCTTTTTTTCATTTTTTCTCCTTTCAAACTATTATTTTTACACAATAGTACCTTTTTAGTTCTTATATAACTTTAAAGTGCTTACTTTACATAATGTTCTTATAGTTTTATTATATACACAAGGAAATAAAAATTACAAGTTTTAGGAGGGAAAATATGAATGAAGTATTAAATTTTTTAAAAAATAATCCTGTACAGTTTTTTGCTACTGTTGGTCTAGATAACAAACCAAAAGTTCGCCCATTTCAATTTATGTTAGAAAAAAATGGGAAACTATTTTTCTGTACTTCAAATCAAAAAGAAGTCTATAAAGAAATTAAAAATAATCCATATGTAGAACTATGTTCTTCTACTCCAAAGGCAGTATGGGTAAGAATTCATGGAAAAGTTGTTTTTGATAATGATATAAATATAAAATCAGAAATAATAGAAAGTAGCTCTCTTGTAAAGTCAATTTATCAAACACCTGATAACCCTGCTTTTGAAATATTCTACTTGGAGGAAGCAGAGGCTGTATTCTATGATTTTTCTGGAAATCCTCCTAAAAAATATTCTCTATAAAAATAATACAAAAAAAGAAAAATCCCTTCTTCTTTGGAGGGATTTTCTTTTATCTATATATTAAAACATCTTGGGGAAAGATTTTATATTCTTAATATACCAAGATTTTGTGAAATTATTGTGAACTTTCCAGTACATTTTTTTTACTAATCTTTTTTAGTTAAAAACTTCCATTTTGTTTCTTGTGTAACTATTGCTACAAACACCAATACACACCCTATTCCCATTTGAAAAGTCATTCTTTCATCAAGATACCAAACTGCAAAAACAGCTCCAAAAACTGATTGAAGAGTTAATATTAATGCAGTGCTGGTAGAAGAAATATATTTTTGCACAGCAGTCTGTATAGCAAAAGGTATAACTGTACTTATAACTACAAGATAACCTAAAGTCCATTTTATTCTAGGGAGAATAGAAAAATCATATCCTTCAAAACATCCTGTAAGAAGGACAAATATTCCCGCTGTTACTATAAATTGGATTACAGTAGCAAGTATTGGATCAGAGTCCTTTCCATACTTCTCAATTGCTATCATGTGTGCAGCAAAGAAAAATGAACAGCAGACTGCTACTATGTCCCAGACATTAAAATCAATTCCTTTTTCAATTGTTAAAAACCCTAATCCAACAGTCGCTAAGACAGCTCCTGTAACAGCATATTTATCTGGCTTTTTTTTATTTATTACCCATGCAAGAAATGGAACTATAAGTACATAGGCTCCTATTATAAAAGATACCTTGGATGCTGTTGTATTCTTTATACTTATTATCATAAAGTAAAATGCCAAAAACATAAATATTCCTATTATACCTCCGTTTTTTATATCCTTTATTCTTGCCTTTCTTATTTTTCCTATGTAAAGAATAGAAAGAAGCAGGGCTGAAAATCCAAACCTCAGCATCATAAGTGAAAATGGCTGAACAATACTTAAGGTATCTTTTATCACAGCAAAAGTAGTCCCCCATACTAAAGCTACAATTGCTAATGTTACAGAGGATATTATCTTTATTTTTTCATTTTTATTATCTTTCATCTTTCACTCCAAGTATCATTTTTCCTAACCCATTTTAATGTTATTTTTATCAAATGTTATTTTTATCATTTGAAATAACTATTTAATCTTATCACTACCACACTTTTTTACATTACATATAATATTTTATGAAATCATTCTTTATTCTATCACTTTTTTTGAAAGATTACAATTTAAAGATATTCTTATAAACAGGCTTAAATATATGATTATATAATATTCTTTCTTTTTTAAGATAACAAAAAAGGAGTTCAGTGAAAACTCCCTTTTTAACAAAATATTTACCATCTCAATTAAATTTAGTTTTTTAATTTTTTATCCAGATGTTTCTTTCCTAGTATAACTGCTCCAAGGCTTCCAATTAATGCTGTCAATTCTCCTGGAATAGGAAGGCTATATATTTCTACTCCCATAAATGCAGATAAATATGGGGTTATTATATGATGAAATATTACCAATATGCTATATACATAAAACAGATGGAGTATTCCTCCTCTTTCAAGGATTTTTGAGAATACCTGTAATCTTTCTTTTTCTACCTCTGCCATTATCTGGTCAATTTCTTCTGGCTGTAAATACCTTTTTAATATATCTGGTAAAAAACTGCTCACTGCATTCAATACAGTTTTTTGAAACATTAATATCACCTCTCTTATTTCCAATTATTTTCTATATTTAAATATCTTCTTTCTACATCTTGAGGTTCTTTTTTCCCCCATTTCAAGCCTAATTTAAAATTATATATATCTTCAGATTTTAATATTTTTTTACTTTTTATAAAATTATGCATAAGCCCGTTTCTACTAAGGTTAAATTGATTGTGATAATCCACTAAATGAACAAAAGTTTTTTCATTTTCAAATTCTGATAAATCACCCAGAGAGGCTACATAATTTACCATTTCTTTTACGTGTTCTTTATCTAATTCATCTATTTCTTTTCTATGTTTCTTTAGTTTTTCATTGAGATCATTAATATTTTTATCTAATTTTAATAACCTATCAATATCTCCTGCTGTAAAACTACATTTCTCTTTTAAAAATTCTCTTGCTTTTGAATTATGTTTTATATCAAACTGACTTCTGCCAAAACTATATCCTGATATTCCTCCTGCATAACTAAATTTGCATATAGTATTTTCATTTCCTGATATTTCATTTATAGCTATTATATACATGGTTTTCTCTAGGTTTATATTTTTTATTATTTCTTTTATATTCATTTCCACACTCCACAAACTTTTATAATAATTTTATTTTTTCAGATAGACTATTTATTTCTTTTTCTAAAACAATAATTTGCTCAACAACAATTTTTAATTCATCTTCCGATAAAAATTTACTTTTTTTCAGTAATTGTTTTTCTTCTTTTAATTTTTCATATTCTACTATTTTATTTTTTCTAACTTCTATTAATTCTTCTCTTGTTGCTTTTTCTTCCCATTTTTCTTTTTCATTATTCCATACTGGTTTTATTATCCCTTGTGGTATTTCTATTTGCTTAATTTTTCCATTTGTATATATTTCACCCATGTATAAATCTCTATTCCCTCTTTCCAATTTTTCTTCTTCTGTTGCTTCCCTCACTATATCTAGTTCATCTACATAAGTTATATAATGTGGTAAATCTTCTCCAATATACAAACAAATATTATTACCATATCTGTTTATTATCTCATTTTCACTTAATTCTCTATCTAATATTTCATAAACTAAAGCTATTCCTTTTTTTGCTTTCTCCTTACTTAAATAAATATATTTATTATTCATTTTCATCACTCCTTTTTATTTTAACTTAACCTTTTCCAAATATTAACTACTAAATATGGAGGCATTATTGAAAAAGCTGATCCTGACCCTGTATACCCCACTGTTACTGTAGGTTGAGCACTTCCTGTATTGTCTCCACCTGCGCCTGAAGTTGCTTGTGTTCCTAATGCATTATATCCTGAATTATAGTTTGATACTCCTGGTTTGCCTCCTCCTTCATAACTTGTAATAATATGGCTATGAGCAGGCTGGGTATGTGCATGAACACTTTGGGTAGCTGAATGGTTATGTGAGGGAATGTTTGCTACATTTAAGGTAATATTTGCTGCTCCTCCTGTCACTCCTAAACTATATCCACTTCCAGTACCAAATAAAAATCTTCCTTCTATTTTTGCCCAAGTTGTTCCCAGCCATTTTACTGCTGGATTTTGATTACTTGCTGTAAACATAATATCTCCAATACTATAAGGGCATATAAGAGAATAACTTGCTGTATTAACTATCCTCTCCCATTTAGTATTTTTCCTTCCTTTTTGAAAACATCTTGTAAATTGTAATTCTACATTATAGTAAGATACTGCATTTTGATATATGTATTCTCCATGACTCCATACTTGTACTAGTGCTGAGTCTCCATATGGAGCATTTATTGATGGAGAACTACTTGCACTTCCTGTTAATATATAAAATCCGTCTGTTATCAAATCATCATAGTCTCTTATGTCATATCTCATTTGATATTTATCCATTTTTTCAGATAAGTCTGGTACTTCTCCTTTTGGTCCCATTGGTGATATAAAATCATAATTGTTACTATTTTCAAGTGTAATAGTATAAACTTTATCTCCGTTTGGCAAATCTTCTTTAAAAACAATGTTTGATATTCCTATCCCTTGTTCTCCCTGATCTCCTTTATCTCCTGCTGGTCCTATTAAATTTTTGAGCCATTCTTTTTCTCCATAATCTTCTGGCTCATCTCCTTCTCCTGTCCATTCCCAAGTAAATCCATTTTCTACTGCTACTTCAAAGGCACTATCTCCATCTTGGACTGATATATAATCACTTGTTTCATCAGTATATCTAATTTCCCAGTTATTAGTCTTCCCTATCTTTTCAATTTTTTTTATTTCTGTAATTCCTCTTCCTATTTTACCTTGTATTCCTTGTATTCCTTGAGCTCCTTTTTTAACTGTTATTTCTCCTAGAATAGCATTATCTTCTCTTATAACTTCATAAATATTATCTCCATTAGAAAGTGTTTCTTTATATCTCATTGATTGAATAGACAATCCTCTTGGCCCTTTTATTATTTCGGAATTTACTTCCAATGCTATATTTCCTTGTTTTTTCAATTTTATCCCTCCTCTTAATACCCTATTGCTCTTACCCAAACACCTTTTTCCCATGAATCTATCTGCAATACAAAACTTGATTTATCTCTGTGGATTGCCCCCACCCCATCTGAATCATTTTGTATTGCCCTTCTAACTCTTTCTCTCCCCACAATTATATTTAAACAATCTGTTTTAAAAGGAATAGGAAAATTGATTATTTTTCCATGCCAAGTTATATCTGCCTCTGCTAAGTACAACCATTGTTCTGTAAAACCATCACTTCCAACCCTATAACCACTTATTTTATTTTTTACAAAAGTAGGATTTGGATTTACAACTTCAAAAAATTTAGAATAATCATTACAATATTGAATAACTCCTTCTGTTGTTTTATAAGCAATCCCACTTCCAGATTTAAAAGTATCTATCATTGAAGTAGAACGATATATATCCCCTACCTTTATCCCACCATTTGTTCCTCTTTGCACAAGTTTACTTCCAATGTTCTCCATTGACATATCTTCTTTGTATAGAGTTTCTTTTAGAAAGTCCTTTATTACTTTATATGAATTCACAATATTATCCCAATTTATATTCAAGGCATGACCTGCTGGAATATCTGCCATAGGTTTATTTATTTCTGTTTTTAATTTTGAGTAGACCTCAGGATCATACATTAAAGCTATTGCTGTTGCTATTTCTTCTAATCTTCCTTTATCAAGTGCCATTTTTCCTCCTTATACTATAATTATCTCTTTATCATCTTTTATTTTACTATCATTATAAAGCCACTCATTAAGCTTATACTGAATTTTTCCACCACCTGCAATAACAGTATTACATTGAAGTTCTCCTGTATCTCCAACAGAAATTGAATGTTCAATGGAATAAGCTCTTAAAAACAATGGTCTTCCTGTTAAATTTTCATGTATATACCATAGCTCATCATTGAGCTTTAATTTTGGCATTAATGTTGTTTCAATTGTATAATTTACTACTGGATCTTTTAAATCCTTTAATGCCTGTGTTGCTAACTTCATAGCCATGTCATTTGTAGTTATTAAATTTTCTGTTAAATCAAGTCCCAGTGTTAATCTATTTTCTCTATATCTAAGTATTGAGTCTTCATCTTTAAGTTCTATTGTTTTTACTTTATTACTATCATTCTGATCTTTATATACAACTGATACGATATTCCTTACTCTTGTTAAATCTCCCACATAACTAAACTCTCCAACCACATCTCCTCTGAGAAGCTGATAAGTTATATAGCTTGCTGAAACTGTATCTTCAAAAATCAATACCTGCTTATTTTTAGTTCTATCATACCTAAAATACAAACTCCATCCCTTTGACAATGCAAGTTTTTGTATAGAGTCCCATATAGTTGTATCTTCAATATTATAATCTTCTGTTAAAATAGCAGTATTATGAAGATCATATAGAAATTCTATGTCTTCTCTTTTATTATCAATTAATATCTGTTTTATTGTATCTTCAAATGTAACTCCTTTAGGATATGTCTTATTTATTGCCATAACATCAAGGTCATATGAAAAATCCTGACATTCAAGAGAAACATTATGATAACCTCTTCCCTCATATCGTCTTACTTTTCCATCAAATATTATGATATCTTCAGCTGTATTAAAAAATAGTCCAATTACCATTCTTTCATTTACTGGTAATTCAGTATTTAATTTTACCTTTATTCCATTTTGTTCTCTCACAACACTCTCTATATAATATGGAAAATTATCTGGATCATCTTCTTTAGCAAAATAGAGATATTCTACTCCATAAGTATCAGAAAAATATTTTTTTGAAAAATATCCAATACCCCAAGGCAGATATGAATACTTGTAGTAACCCAAAATTTCCACAATATCTGGATCTACATTTGGAATAAAGTATTCTTTTGCTCCTGTTCCTTCAAATTCTGCTCTATCAACATCAAGATCACTTGCTGTTGTTATTATTAAAAAACCTATTTTCTCATATTCTTTAACTACTCTATTAAAATACACATACAAACCATTTGCCATTTGAGAAGTATTTTCTATTTTTAAATCAGCTTCTGCTGGTGATAATGAATGTTCTCCATCATAAACACTTATCAAATCTATCTCTTCTACCCCTTTTATATTTTTCAAAAGAATATATTTTTTATCTTCTCCAACTAAATTTAGGTTATAGTGATTTGTAGATTTTGCTGTTCTTACTTTTATTCTTACTCTTCTCCCTAATTGAAATTGATTAGTTGATAGAATAGGTCCTGTTGTAAGTTTTTTATTTTTATCATTATGAATAGTAAGATTAGCAAATTTCTTTAAACTATCTATTCCAAAATCTTCACTTCCAACTTCAGCTATATTTCCAAGATTTATAGTTGTAGTCCCAACAACCTGTTCTGTAAAATCTTTCCACAATCCTTCATTATCAAGGAGTTCATACTTAAGTAAAAATTTTCTCATTATCTATACCTCCTCTAAACTGAAAGAATATATTTTACAATCTTTTACTGCTCCATTAATTATTGCTGTTTGAGAACTTTCATTTACTTCATCTTTCAATACAACTGTGTAATCCTTTCCTGATATTGTGAATGTTTTATAACCTCCTATATCACTGTATATAATTTTTTCAAATTCCTCTATAGTGTTACAATAAACATCAGGATAAAGAAGATATTCTATATCTGTCAATGGAACTGTTGTGATATTAAATATTTTCTTTCTCTTAGCATCAAATGTAGTGGAAACAATTAAATTTCCCTGATGATTTCTTACACTATTCAACATAGTAGTAAAATTTGTATTATCAATGTTTGCTATACAATTCAATCTTATTCCATTCATAATTATTCCATTATCTTTCAATGCTTGTGAAATATATTTGAATTCTCCTTTATATTTGTCTGATGTTTTACAAACAAATATCAATTCTTTGTATCCTTTTATTCTTACTAAAAGATTATATAGAACATCCCTTGCTCCTGTATCATCAGCTTTAAGTACAAAGCCTCCTTCAAATTCATACTCCTCTTCTTTTCCCATAGCCCATAAAGGAAGAGTGAAACGAGGAGCCATTTCAGGAACAAGTTCAAAATCAAATTCTATTGTTATTTCTTCTTCTTTCTTTGTTATTGTTATCACATGATTACTGTTATCTGCTTTTATAATTTCTGTCCTCATTAAAACTTATTCCTCCTTGCCTTTCTTATACTGTCGCTTGTTATTTTTATTATTCTCTTATCCAATAACTGATCTCCAAGAATTATTGGTATCTCAACTTCAAACACACCATTAAATTCACTTGTCACATTTTGTCCTAAATTATATCTCCATAAATTTGTAGCCATTCCCTGAACTGTATTTTTACTCATATTTTTATTCAAAGTATTCATACTACCTGTTAAGTTATCCATATTCAATCCTAATTCTCGAAATAATTCTTCAAGTTTTTCATTAGAAGTTTCTGTATACTTTTTAATAAGTTCTATATATTGTGTAAGTGATAAGTTTTCTAACTCTTCTATTTCAAGGTTGATTCCAAGATTTCCATCTTTTACAAACATATCTTTTACTACATCTGATACTTTATCTGACAGCCCATTGAATAGAGATTTTGATATTTCAGTATTAACAAAAGCATTTTTCAAACTTTCAGCAAGCATACTCTCAATATTATTTCCAAGATCTTCCATTCCTCCAAAGAAGCCTTTTTTAACTACTTCTGCTAAACTATCTGCTGAAAAATTTATAATTCCCTTAATTGTTGTTTTAAGTGTTTTTTCAAGATCTCTATTTGTATTTGTTACTTGTTTTGCAAGTTCTCCAATATCAATAGCTCCATATTTTCCTTCTCCTGTACTTAAAATATCTCCTTTCAAAACTGCTCCACCAGTTAAAGATTTAAACCAATCTATTATCTGTTGTTCATTGTACTGTGGCATCAATTGCTTAAGAGTTGTCATACTCACTCCATCAGAACCAGATTTTGCACCATTAAGGCTTGATAAAATATTATCATAATCTGTATTTGCAGAAACCTTGTCATAAAGATCAATATAGCTTCCTGTTCCTAATTTTAAAAGATCTTCATTGTATGCTTCAACAACATCCTGCCATTTGTACTGTCCAGATATTAATCCTCTTTGCAATCTTTCTTGAGCAGCCTTTCTTTTTCTTTCTTCTCTTTTTTTCTTCTTTTTACTCTTGCTTCCAAATATGCTTCCACCAATACTTCCAATAGCTCCACCTACAATACTTCCTACTGGTCCACCTACTGCTGTTCCTATTCCACTCCCTATCATGCTTCCAAGATTTCCTTCAGTTCCTCCACCTAAAGCACCACTTATTATATTTCCTATTCCCATTCCTTGATTAAAGTTTTCAAATCCAGGTATTGCCTTATCTCCAAAAAATCCAGCTAATTTCTCTGCTCCAATACTTGTATTTTTAAATGCTTCAAATAAAGAACTTCCTGTTCCTAACACATTAGAAATGTCTTTTATAGATTGCTTACCTGTAACATCTCCCAGCATTTGAAACATGCTTGTAAGATTTTTTAGTCCTGTTCCTGTATTATTAATAGAATTTTGAACAACTATCTGTATATCATTATATTTTTTATCATTTTCTTCTTTTTCACTATTTGTTTTAATTATTTCCAATTTAGAATCTATATTTTCAATATCAATTCTTGTTGCCCCAGGTTTATTTTTTTGATGTTTAAGAAGTTTTTCTGTTTTTTCATCTTCAATTTTTTTTAAATCAATTTCATGTTTTTGCTTTTCTATTTTAATCTCATTCATTTTTCTTTCTGCTAAAAGTTTTTTTATTTTTTCATTAAACTCTTTTGTTTCTTCTAAAATTTTTTTATTATAGTCAGTATTTATTTTTAATTCTTCTTGTTTGTATTTTTCTTCAGCTACTAAATCTATAGGTTCTACTGATAATTGATTATATTTTTTATTATTTTTTTTGTTTGTTTTAATAGGAGATATAGAATCAATTCTTTCTTTTTGGATTAAATCAGATACTTCAGATTCTCTAGTTTTTCCTATATTATCTACAGATATTTCATTTTCCATTTTTAATTTTTCTATTCTTTTTAAATTTTCTTCATATTTTTTATAATCTTTTTCTATTTTTTCATATCTTTCTGGATTATACTCTCTTGAATTTTTATCCAATAATTCAAGGTGTTTTTCCTGTCTTATTCCCTCTTCATAAGATAATTTTTTAATTTTTCCTGAATGATAGACATGATAAAATTGATTGTCTAAATTATTTTTTATTTTTTCTGTTTCTTTATTTAATTTTTTTATTTCCCTTTTATTAATTTCAAGACTTATAAGGCTATTTTTATCATTCACAATATTTTTTACTTTGCTTAACCCCATTTTGTATTCTTCATTGCTTATTCGTCCATTTTTCCATTGCCTATATACAGAATAAGCTTTAGAATTTATTTTTTCTAAGTTTTTTAATGCTTGATCTAAAACTTCTTTTTCTTTTTTTTCTAAAGATTCTTTGGTTCCATACATTTCTAAAGTTGTTATATTATTTGATATTCCAGTATATATTCTTTTTTCTGCTTGTAGCTCTCTATCTTTTGCTGTGATTATTTTCTTTATTAACTCAGTCCCTTCATTTCCTAAAAACCTTGTAAAATCTTTTATATAATCTGCTCCTATATCCATTCCTACATCTTTCAGAAAACCAACCACATCTGCTATTGTTAGTCCCGCCATTCTATCCCTCCTTCCAAATCTTAATTTATCCTTTTCTTATTCAACAATGTTCCTATCTCATGAAATGTTGAATAATCCCTATATTCATCTTTTTTCTTTCTCCCAAGAATATCTATTGTTTCTTTGCTTCCAACTATTCCAGCTATTGTATTAATCAATGCATTTGTATGAAATACTTCTCTTTCCAAATGTTTATAGTCAGCTTCAAATATGAGATTTATATCCCAATAAGTCATATCCAATACTTCTTCCTGCTTGTATCCCTTACTCATCAATGTAATAATAAGTTCTCTAAAATCAGTTTTATCTGATTTTCTCTCTTCAATTTTTCCTTCTGATTTTTCTTTAATCTCTATACTTAAAGGATTTCCAGCATCTTCTATTAACTTATGGAAAACTTTATAAAACATCTCATAACTTTCTTTTATATCAGGATAACTTTCTAAAAATACTTCATAAGAAAATTGGCATTCTTGAAGTGAACAATAAATTATCTTAGTAATGACTTCCAAATTTCCTATCCCTGCTTTTTTATACATTTCTATTTCATTTGAATAATATTTTGCAAGTTTTATTCTCGCTCTTAAATTAAGTTTTAATTTGTATTCTTTACCATTTATTTCTACTTTCATATAGCCTCCCATCTTATTTTTTTAAATCAAAATATTTCAATATTTTCATTTAAAAGAATAAGGGAAAGGGGATTTCTCCCCTATTCTCCTTATTGAAATACTTTCTTTTCTATCATTCCTGATTGAAGTTTCAAGCTTGCTGTATAAGATAGGGCACTTCCACCATCAAGAGTTCCTGAATGTGTAAATTCTGCAACTTTATAAACACCTTCAATGTATGGGGTATTTTTTTGTTTTAATGCTCCATGTCTTGCTTTAATAGTAAATTCTCCATCAAATGCAAAATTTATTGTAGCTACCGAAGGAAAATCTGGATGATAGTATCCTTGAATTCCATCTATAGAAGATGTTTTTAATCCCCCTATTGCACTTTCATATCCATTTGAATGTTTATTATTTGTACTTATTTCTGCTTGTTGCTCAGTAGATGAAAAATCTGTTATTTGAGCTACATCTATATATCCATCATTTTCAAGTAAAACAGCGTTTGTAAAAGCTGAATTTATAGGTGCATTTGCTAAAGTAATTGAACTTGCAGTTGTTGCAGTTACTTTTACAATTTCAACAAGATTAGGGTTTGCCATTCCTTTAAAATTTTCAGCAGTTGCTAATCCGTCTAATTCAGATTTATCAAATAGAGCTACTACAACATTTTTAGGTGCAGCCATTACTTCTACAGTTCCTGATGTAACTGTAAATTCTGTACCAGCTAATGTTCCTGTTAAAAGTTCCATTTTAGGAATTATAGTTTTCATTGAGTCTGTATATTCGCTTTCATTCTTTATAGCTTCATATGCCTGCATTCCAATGTAAAGTCCTGCTCCATTAGGCTGTACCTCTAAAAATCTCTCTTTACTGTTATGTACTACTTCTTTTATATTTACCACTTTGTATCCCTCCTATATTTTGTTTGTTTCAGGTTCCTATGCCAAATCCTCCAGAATTTTCAATTACTTATTTTCATATCTCTAATGTTAAATCAATATTTTTATTTCTTAATGAAAGATTTCATTCATCCTAATATTAAAATATTGATATTCAGTTGAATTGATTTAACTTTTTATACAAATTTGTATAAGTTTTTTTAAAAAAAATATTAAAAATAAGCAACCTTAGTCCTTGAAAACAGACATAGAAATCTAGGAAAACATTGTCTCCCTTAAATTTTAAAACTGGTTCTATAAAACTTTTAGATATTTCATGAAATTATCTTAAAATTATTATACATTTTTGTATAAATAAAGTCAAGAAAAATTTTATTATTATTTTTTATATAGTTTTAAAGATTTTCTTTTTACTATTTATTTAGTTTCTTTTTTCTTTTCAATCAACCCTTTTAGCATACTTTCTATCATTTCTCTTTCATGAATATCCAATTTATCTATATATGACATTAAAGGATCTTTTCTTCTTTTAGTTGTATTATTTATTATTTGGATTACTTTTCCATAAGCTGTAATATCACTATTTTCTATTCTCAAATCATCATATTCTTTATTGTCACTTTCCAATACATATTCACCATTTTTATATTTTAATCTTTTTACCAATCCATCAGCATGATCGCTTCCCTTAGTTAAAAATACTCCAATCTCTCCTATTTCTGGCATTAACTCTGTATTTACAACTACAATAGACCCATCTAAAATGGTATCTTCCATAGAATCTCCCTGCACCAAAATAGCCACTATATTATTTCCTGATATTTTTGGTATTGAAATAAAATCAATAGGCTCAGCAATAGTTTCTCTCCCAAGACCAGCTGAAACACTTGAAAATAGTGGAACTTCCATCAACTTTATAGGCTTCACATTTTTTAAATCAAAGATATTATCTTTAATAACTTCAGGTGTTCTATCAATAGCTATTGCCATTGTAATTTCTTTTTTTTCTTGTGAATTTAAATTGAATCCAGAAACAAATTTATCAATAAAATCATTTTTAGGAGTTCTTCTTCCTGTCTTATAGTGTCCTATTGTAGCTACTGGAACCCCTGTTTCTCTTGAAATCTGTTCTAAGTTATATCCATTTTTTTTCATAAAATTCTCAAGATATTTTGAAAACTTCTTCTTTTTCTCCATGTTATTCCTACCTTTCTATATTATTTTATTATATTATATATTTTTTATACAAATTTGTAAAATGTTTTATCAAAATTTGTATAATCTATGATTTTTATCATTTAACTAAATGAATAAGAAGCTGTCTGCTTTTAAAATTACAAAATAATTTTAAATGTTAGAAGGTTCACTATACCTCTATAGGATTTAATTATAGATTCTTAATAAAAATAAAGAGCCCTGATATATCAAGACTCTTTACATTAAAAGTATAATTGATTACATAATTATTTTTTCTTTATATCCTTTATAAAAAGTTTAAATCCAACATCATCATATTTAAAATCTGAATTTTTAAACATTGACAATGAAGATATATTATCAGATTTAACTAATCCAGTCAGCACCTCAAGAGAGCTTTCTTTAGCTTTTTCTTCTGCATATTTCAAAAGAATTTTTCCTATACCTCTATTTTGAAATTTCTTTCTTACAGCTATAAGATCTACCCACATTCCATCATAATGAAGATTACTTACATAAAGCAGACCTAAATATGCAACAGGAATATCTTCCTCATAATATATAAATACTTTATAACAATTATTCTTTCTTATTTTTTCACACAACATATCAGGAGTATAGGGTATATCTCTAAAAGATTCACTATCTATCAGTAATAATTCTTCTGCCATTTTCAAAGAACCATCAAACTCTTTTATCATAACACCACACTCCCTGCCAGTATAAAAATATTTATTATTTATTAGAAATAGATTCTACACCTGGTAATTTTTTACCTTCTAAATATTCTAGAGAAGCTCCTCCACCAGTAGAAATATGAGTAAATTTATCAGCATATCCTAAGCTTATTGCTGCTGCTGCTGAATCTCCTCCTCCTATAATAGTAGTTGCTCCTTTAAGATTAGCTATAGCTTCACATACTCCTATAGTTCCTTTTGCATAACTAGGCATTTCAAATACACCCATTGGTCCATTCCATACTACTGTTTTAGCTCCATTGATTTCTTTTGTAAATAATTCAACAGTTCCAGCTCCAACATCAAGTCCCATTTCATCAGCAGGTATTGCATCTACTGATACAGTTCTATGAGGTGCATCATTATTAAATTCTTTTGCTACTACAGCATCTATTGGAAGTATAAGTTTTCCATTTGCTTTAGCTAGTAATTCTTTTGCCAATTCAACTTTATCTTCCTCAACTAATGAAGTTCCCGTATTTTTTCCTAAAGCTTTTAAGAAAGTAAACATCATAGCTCCACCAACTAAAACTTTATCAGCTTTAACTAGTAGATTTTCTATAACTCCTATTTTATCAGAAACTTTAGCCCCTCCTAATATTGCTACTAGAGGTCTTTCTGGTGCGTCAACAGCTCCTCCTATGAATTTTATTTCTTTTTCCATTAAGAATCCTGCTGCTGTTTTTCCTTCACCAATATTTGCTGCTATTCCTACATTTGAAGCATGCGCTCTGTGAGCAGTTCCAAATGCATCATTTACAAAAACATCTCCTAAAGATGCCCAGTATTTTCCTAATTCTGGATCATTTTTAGATTCTTTTTTACCATCAAGATCTTCAAATCTTGTATTTTCAAACATCATAATTTCTCCATCTTTTAGGTCAGCAACTGCTGCTTCTAATTCAGCACCTCTTGTTGCAGGGATAAATTTAACTGGCTGCCCTAAAAGTTCAGCTAATCTTTCAGAAACTACTTTCAGAGATTTTTTAGCTAAATCCTCTTCAGTTTTTACTTTTCCTAAGTGAGAAAAAGCTATTACCTTTCCTCCATTTTCAAGTACATATTTGATAGTTGGAAGAGCTGCAACTATTCTGTTGTCATCAGTTATTTTTCCATCTTTCATAGGTACATTAAAATCTACTCTCATTAATACTTTTTTACCTTTAACATCTAAATCTGTTACTATCTTCTTAGCCATTATTTTCATTCCTCCAAATTTGTTTTTAAAAATAGCGGAACCTTTAAGTTCCGCTATTCATTTCTATTTAGTTATTCCAAATTCAGTAATTATTTAGATAATTCTACGAATTTTTTAAGAGTTCTAATTAATTGAGAAGTGTAAGACATTTCATTGTCATACCAAGCAACAGTTTTAACTAATTGTCTATCTCCTACTGTCATTACTCTTGTTTGAGTTGCATCAAATAGAGATCCATAGTGGATTCCAATGATATCACTAGATACTAATTCTTCTTCAGTATATCCAAAAGATTCATTAGTAGCAGCTTTCATTGCAGCATTTATTTCTTCTACAGTTACTGGTTTGTTAAGAACTGTTACAAGTTCAGTTAATGATCCAGTAATTACAGGAACTCTTTGTGCAGCTCCATCTAATTTTCCTTTTAAAGCTGGAATTACTAATCCAATAGCTTTTGCAGCTCCAGTTGTATTAGGAACAATGTTAGCAGCAGCAGCTCTTGCTCTTCTAAGATCTCCTTTTTTATGTGGTCCATCAAGTGTATTTTGGTCATTAGTGTAAGCATGGATAGTAGTCATTAATCCTTCTACAATTCCATAATTGTCTTCCAATACTTTAGCCATAGGTGCTAAACAGTTAGTAGTACAAGAAGCTCCAGAGATAACTGTTTCTGTTCCATCAAGAATATCATCATTTACATTATAAACTACAGTTTTAAGATCTCCAGTTGCTGGTGCAGAAATAACAACTTTTTTAGCTCCTGCTTTAATATGATCTTCTGCTTTTTCTTTTTTAGTAAAGAATCCAGTACATTCAAGAACTACATCTACTCCTAAATCTCCCCATGGTAAGTTTTTAGGATCAGCTTGTGCAAAAGTTTTGATTGTATGTCCATTAACTACAAAAGCATCTTCTTTAACTTCAATAGTTCCATTGAATCTTCCTTGAGCTGAATCATATTTAAATAAGTGTGCCAACATATGTGCATCTGTTAAGTCATTAATTGCTACAACATCAAATTCTGGGTTCTCAACCATTAATCTTAATGCTAATCTTCCAATTCTTCCAAATCCGTTAATTGCTACTTTAACTGCCATTTGTATTCCTCCTAAAATTTATTATTTTATTTTTATAGTAATATATTTTTTTTACTTATTTTCTATATTAACTATATAATATGTTTGCCTCTTTGTCAATTAATATGACAGAACTAATTTTAATCTTTTTACGATTAGTTTTTTATCATGCAATTTGTTTTATTTTAGCTATCATTACTCTTATTTTATAGTTTTTAACCTTTTCTGCATTTCTCTTTCTATTTCTGTATTTTTTTTGTTCATTAAATATAACTCTTTATATATTGTTACATTATTAATGGTGGTAAATAATTCATTGGGCTCCCTCCCTTATTCTTCTGATAATATGCTTTTCATATCATCAGGAATATCTATTTCCACTGTTTTAAGCTCTCCTGTTTCTATATCTGAAAATTGTGTTTTATATGAATGAAGCATCTGCCTTTTTGCTCTTTTATCTTCTCCACCATAAAGTTCATCTCCTAAAAGAGGATATCCTTCCAAAGCCATATGTGCTCTAATCTGATGTGTTCTTCCTGTAAGAAGTTCAGCTTCTATTAAAGTTAAGTCTTTTAATCTTTTTATAACTTTTATTTTAGTTTGAGCTTCCTGTCCACCATTTTCCACAGATATCTCTCTTCTTCTTAAATCATCTCCCACTTTTCCAATGGGCTTATCTATAAGAAATTCATCTTTTTCTATTATTCCTTTTACTATAGCTTTATAAAATTTATTTACTATCCCTTTTTCTTGGAGAAAAGATTGTGCATAAGAATTTTTAGCTACTATAATAAGACCTGATGTATTCATATCCAATCTGTTGTAAAATCTTGGGACCATTATTTTCCCTGTTGTTTTTAAAAAGTAGTTTACCACACCATTTGCCAGTGTTTTATCTACCTTTTTCTGAGTAGGGTGTACTATTATATATGGTTCCTTGTCTATAAGAAGTATATTCTTATCCTCATAAGCTACCTTTATTGGTATCTCCATAGGTATTATTCCAGTTTCCTTATCCTTTTCCTTTATTAAAAGCCTATTTAACTTTCTAACTTTTTTACTGTTGTTCTTTACTCTTTTTCCATTAAGATATATTTCTAAATTTCTCAATCCTCTTCCAGAATATCCTTTTGTTTCTTTAAGATACGTACCTATTTCATAACCATCATATTCTGGTTCTATTATAAATTTTTTCATCAGTTCCTCTCAATTCTCAAGAATTTTTATACTTATATTTATATTTTACTATAATTATCAAAAAAAGTTAATCAATATATTTATAAATCCTAGCCTCAAGACAATAATTTATTTTATATATTTTATAAATTTATATAAAATATGATTTTAAGTTAAAAAATATAGTTTTATCTAATTTATATATAGAAATAATATATATATTAAATTAAAAATTTGAATAATAATAATGTAAAAAGGATATAATATAAGTTAATTTTTCTTCTATAATATTATATAATATAAGGAATGAAAAAGTTAAATTATATACAGTGCTACACAAGGAGTAAAAAATGAATTTAGATAAACTTGTTGTCTTTGGTATATCTCATAAAGAATTAAGTATGTCTGAACGTGAAGAATTTATTCATCAGAATCCTGAACAGATTATCAATTCTCTCCTGTCTTCAAAGAAGATAGAAGGTTATGTTAACCTTTCAACTTGTCTGAGGGTAGAATTCTATCTTCAAGTTGCAGAAAACTTTTCATTAGAAGAACTTTTAGAATGTTTTTCTTTTAGAAAAGGAATATTTACAAAATCAGGTGAGGCTGCTGCCAAATATCTTTTTAAAGTAAGTTGTGGTTTCTATTCTGTCATAAAAGGAGAAGATCAGATACTGGCTCAAATAAAAAAAGCTCATACACTTTCTATGGAAAACAATACTTCTTCTAAAATACTTAATATTGTATTCAATAAAGCTATAGAGCTTGGAAAAAAATTCAGGACTGAAAGCAAAGTGTGTCATAACGCCCTTTCTCTCGAAGCTATTTCTTTAAAATTTATAAAAGAATCTATTGGTTTTCTCTCTGATAAAAAAGTTCTTATTCTTGGAGTTGGAGATTTAGCACAAGCTATACTTTATCTTTTAGTAAAAGAAAATGTAAAAAATATAACAATAACTAACAGAAGTCATCATAAGGCTTTAGAAGTACAAAGTTTATTTGATGTAGATGTTATTAGTTTTGAGTGTAAAAATACTGCTGCTGTAGAAAGTGATGTAATAATAAGTGCTACTTCTGCACCTCATCTGGTACTAAAATCTGAAGAGATAGTTCCTTATCTCCATAATGATAAAAAATATACATTTCTTGATCTCGCCGTTCCTCGAGATATAGAAGAAACGATAGGTTCTCCTATAAATGTTTCTCTTTTTAATCTTGATGACATCTGGAATGTGTATAATAAAAATTTAGAAACAAGAGATTCTCTAATGAATAGTTACAGTTATCTTGTTGATAAACAAATAATAAATCTAAAAAAATGGTTTCAATATTATGATGAAAGGACTGTATAAAATGAAAAGAAAGATTGTGATCGGTACTAGAGGAAGTATTCTGGCAATGGCTCAAAGTGAAATGATAAAAAAAATGCTAGAAAATAATTTTCCTGAATTGGAATTTGAAATAAAAAAAATAGTTACAAGTGGTGATACTGATCTTGTGAGCAACTGGAACAACAGTGATAAATCTCTAAAAAGCTTCTTTACAAAAGAAATTGAAGTTGAACTTTTAAATGGAACAATAGATTTAGCAGTACACTCCATGAAAGATATGCCAGTGGTTTCACCAGAAGGACTAATTTGTGGAGCTGTTCCTGACAGAGAAGACTCAAGAGATGTCTTGATTTCAAAATCTGGAAAAACACTTATGGAGCTTCCGAAAGGTGCAGTTATTGGTACAAGTTCTCTTAGAAGAACAATGAATCTAAAAAATCTTAGAAGCGATCTTAAAATAAAGCAATTAAGAGGAAATATCCACACCAGACTTAATAAATTAAAAACTGAAAATTATGATGCTATTCTTCTAGCTGCTGCTGGTTTAAAAAGAGTTGGCTTAGAAAATGAAATAACAGAATATTTAGATCCTGAAAAATTTCTTCCTGCTCCTGCACAAGGTGTTCTTCACATTCAATGCAGAGAAAATGATGAGGAAATTAAAGAAATTTTAAAATCTATTCATAATAAAGATATGGAAAAAATAGTTGTTATTGAAAGGGAATTTTCTAAGATATTTGATGGTGGCTGCCATACTCCTATGGGTTGTCACTGTATTTTAAATGGAGATAAAATCACTCTGACAGGTGTCTACTTTAAAGGAGAAACTGGTTATTCTGCTTCTATTACAGAAGATGCAGCTTTAGGAATAAAAATTGCTCAAAAACTTGCAGATATCATAAAGGAGAAAATAAATGACTGATAAAGGTAAAGTTTACATAATGGGAGCTGGTCCTGGTGACCTTGAACTCCTTACTTTAAAAGGAAAAAGAGCTGTTGAAGAAGCTGATTGTATAGTTTATGACAGACTTATAAACCCAAGAATCCTCAACTTTGCAAAAAAAGATGCTGAAATGATTTATTTAGGAAAAGGAAATACAGAAGGTGGAATCATTCAAGATGAAATAAATAAAACTATTGTTAAAAAGGCTTTGGAAGGTAAAATTGTTGCAAGGGTAAAAGGAGGAGATCCTTTTGTTTTTGGAAGAGGTGGAGAGGAAATTCAATCTCTTTATGATAATAATATTCCTTTTGAAATAATTCCTGGAATAACTTCTTCTATATCAGTTCCTGCTTATGCTGGTATCCCTGTAACTCACAGAGGTATTGCAAGATCATTTCATGTATTTACTGGACATACTATGGAAGATGGAACTTGGCATAACTTTGAAGCAATAGCCAAATTAGAAGGTACTTTAGTTTTTCTTATGGGAATAAAAACTCTCCCTACCATAGTAACTGACCTTATATCTAATGGAAAATGCTCTGATACTCCTGTAGCTATAATAGAAAAAGGAGCTACATCAGACCAAAGAGTTACTGTTGGAACTTTAAACACCATTGTAGATATAGCAAAAGAAAGAAAAATAGTTCCTCCTGCTATTACAATAATTGGAGAAGTTGTAAATTTAAGAGAAACTTTTAAATGGTTTGAAGAAAAAAATCTTTTTGGTAAAAAAATTCTGGTTACTAGAGATAAAAGACAAGCTGGTGAGTTTTCAGATAAAATAGAAAAAATGGGAGGAATAGCTGTTGAACTTCCTTTTATAGAGATTGAATCTACATTAGGAACTATTTCAAAAGATATGCTTCAAGATTATTCAGCCATACTTTTTAATTCCCCAAATGGTGTCAGAGAATTCATGAATAAAATAGATGATATAAGAATTCTTGCTCATCTGAAAATAGGAGCAGTAGGAAGCAAAACTAAGGAAATCCTTGAAAGCTATAAATTAAAAGCTGATTTTATGCCAGATGAGTATCTCGTTTCTAAACTGGCTGAACTTTCTCTCGATTATACAAAACCTGGAGATAAAATTTTAATTATAACTTCTGATATATCACCTTGTGATACCGAAAAACTTAACTCTATATATGACAGAGAGTTCCATAAAATGATAGCTTATAACACAAAGAAAATTATCAGAGAAAAAGATGAAGTTTTAAAAACTCTGTCAAAAATAGAGATAGTAACTTTTTTAAGTTCATCTACTGTTGATGCTTTTTATGAAAGTATAGGTAAAGATATTGAAAGTGTTAAAAATAAGAAATTTGCTTCCATTGGTCCTGTAACAAGTGATACAATGAGAAAATATGGTTTTTCTGTAGATTATGAAGCTACTGTTTATGATGTAAATGGTATTTTAGAAGCTGTTAAATAGGAGGAAAATATTTATGTTTACTAGAACTAGAAGACTTAGAAGTTCTAAAGCCTTGAGAGATATGGTAAGAAATGTAACAATTAATCTTAGTGATTTTATCTATCCTCTTTTCATAGAAGAGGGAGAAAATATAAAGGAAGAAATATCATCTATGCCTGGACAATATAGATGGTCAATTGACAGAGTAGGTGAAGAACTTGCTGAGTTGAAAGAACTTGGTATAACTTCTATTTTGCTTTTTGGTATTCCTAAGCACAAAGACCCCCAAGGTTCAGAAGCATATAATGATAAAGGGATTGTTCAAGAAGCTATAAGATATATAAAGAAAAATTTCCCTGAGTTCCTTATAATTACTGATGTGTGTATGTGTGAATATACTTCTCATGGACATTGTGGAATACTTGATGACTGTGAGGTTTTAAATGATGAAACTCTTAAATTCATAGCTAAAATAGCTCTTTCTCATGTAAAAGCTGGAGCAGATATTGTTGCTCCATCAGATATGATGGATGGTAGAATAATGGCTATTAGAGAAATTTTAGATGAAAATGGATATGTAAACACTCCTATCATGGCATATAGTGCAAAATATTCATCAAATTATTATGGTCCTTTTAGAGAGGCTGCTGACTCTGCCCCTAGCTTTGGAGATAGAAAAAGTTATCAGATGGATTTCAGAAACTCCAAAGAATATTTTAGAGAAGTTGAAGCTGATATAGAGGAAGGAGCAGACTTTATAATGGTTAAACCTGCTCTTGCTTATCTTGATGTCATCAATGCTGTATCTAACATCTCCCTTCCTATTGTTGCATATAATGTAAGTGGAGAATATTCTATGGTAAAAGCCGCATCTCAAAATGGTTGGATAGATGAAAAAGGTATTGTTATGGAAAATATGTTCGCTATGAAGAGAGCTGGAGTAAATATAATAATCACTTACCATGCCAAAGATATAGCAAAATGGTATAAAAATAAGGAAGTTATTTTTTAAAAACTATACTAAGGAGGAAAAATGGAGCATAAGATTTCAACTGAAATTTTTAAAAAAGCCGAAAAATACATTCCTGGTGGTGTAAATAGTCCTGTGAGAGCTTTTAAATCTGTAAATAGAAAAGCTCCTATTTTTGCATGTAAAGGAAAAGGTGCAAGAATATGGGATGAAGATGGAAATGAATATATAGATTACATCTGTTCATGGGGTCCATTAATTCTTGGACATAACCCTGAAAATGTAATAAAAGGTGTTAGAGAAGCGATAGAGATGGGGAGTTCTTTTGGACTACCTACTAAAATGGAAGTAGAACTTGCTGAACTTATTACTAAATGCTGTCCCTCTATTGAAAAAGTAAGACTTACTACTTCTGGGACAGAAGCTACTATGTCTGCTGTAAGAGTAGCCAGAGCATATACAAATAGAAATAAAATACTAAAATTTGAAGGTTGTTACCATGGTCATTCTGACTCACTTCTAGTAAAATCAGGATCAGGACTTTTGACTGATGGTTATCAAGACAGTAACGGAATTACAGATGGAGTATTAAAAGATACACTTACTGTTCCCTTTGGTGATATTTCTGCAATTAAAACTATTCTTGAAAAAAAAGATGTAGCTTGTCTTATCATGGAACCTGTTCCTGCAAACATGGGAATGATTTATCCAGATATAAAATTTTTAAAAGAAATAAGAGAAATATGTACTGCTACTGGTACTATTTTAATATTTGATGAAGTTATCTCAGGATTTAGATTATCTCTAGGGGGAGCTCAAGAATTCTTCGGTATCACTCCTGATATGACTACACTTGGAAAAATAATTGGTGGTGGATATCCTGTTGGAGCATTTGGTGGTAAAGCTGAAATAATGGAACTTATTGCTCCAGTTGGAAGAGTTTATCATGCTGGAACCCTCTCTGGAAATCCCGTTTCTGTGAGAGCTGGATATGAAACTATCAATTATCTGTTTAATAACAGAGAAACTTTCTATAAAAATTTAGAGGAAAAAACTCAATATCTTGTAAATAATATAAAAGAACTTGCTTCAAAATATAATGTTCCTGTATGTGTAAATACAATAGGATCTCTTTTCACTATATTTTTTACTGATAGACCTGAAGTAAAAAACCTTGAAGATGCTCTTTCATCTAATACTGAAAATTTTGCAATATATTTTAATACAATGTTGGAAGATGGAATTGTGTGTCCTCCATCTCAATTTGAAGCTCATTTTATATCAGCAGCACACACTAAAGAGGATTTGGATAAAACTCTTATTTCAATAGAAAAAGCTTTTAAAGCTATTGGAGAAAAGAATAATGGAAAATAATTTTTTCCCTGTATTTTTAAATTTAAAAAATAAAAATATACTTGTAGTTGGAGCTGGAAAGATAGCCTTTAGAAAAACTGAAACTCTTTTAAATTATGGAGCAAAAATTAAAGTTATTACCAAAGATATAAAAGAAGAAAAATTCACGAAACTAAAAGGTATAGAAATATCTTTAGATGATTTTAAAGAAGATATGCTAAATGACATCTTTATGGTAATAGCTGCCACTGATGATGTTTATTTCAATAAATATATTTTTAAGTTATGTGATGAAAAAAACATACTTGTTAATAATATTACATCTAAAGCAGAAATGAATTGTCGTTTTTCAAGTACTTTTGAAAATGATGAATATCAAATCGCTATCTCTGCAAAAGGAGATCCTAAAAAATCAAAAGCTCTTAAAGAAAAAATAATTAATTTTTTCAATAATCAACAATATTAGGAGGTAATAATGAAAAAAATTATCCACACTAAAAAAGCCCCTGCTGCTTTAGGCCCATATTCACAAGCTGTTGAAGTAAATGGAGTTCTTTTTGTATCTGGTCAAATCCCTTTTGTCCCAGAAACTATGGCTCTTATATCTGAAGATATACAAGATCAAACTAAACAATCTCTTGAAAATATAGGAGCTATTCTTGAAGCTGCTGGATATACTTTCAAAAATGTAATAAAAGCTACTGTTTTTATAAAAAATATGGAAGACTTTGCCCTCATGAATGAGGTATACAATGAATATCTTGGAAATATTAAACCTGCAAGAGCATGTGTAGAAGTTGCAAGGCTTCCTAAAGATGTAAAAGTGGAAATAGAGGTTATAGCTGTGAAATAATAAAAAAAGGTCAGTAGACATACTGCTGACCTTTTTTATTATATTATTTTTCTTCTTTTTTTACTTTAGTTGGAATAAATTTTACTGTTGTTAAAGGGTAAATTGTCATTCTTTCTCTTGTCTTAGGATTACTTATTACTCTTTCCTTTCTTTCTAAAACGGAAAAAGCTCCTATTTCTTTGAATTTTATATTTCCAACATTCATAATATTATTTTCTATTAAATCTAGAAATGCTTCTACATCTTTTTTAGCTTCTGTATAAGTAATATTTTTTTTATAACATTTTTTATATTCTTTTATAAACTCTAATTTATTCATTTATCTTTCCCTCTTTGCATTTGACATTCACAGATTTTACAAGGCCTTTTCCAGAAGTGAACTTTATCTTTCTACTTTTGGGTATAATTATCTCTTTTTTAGTTTGAAGCTCAATTATTTTTCTAGGTCTGACCTCTTTCATTTCAAAATTTCCCCAGTCCTTAAACTTAACTTTTTCCCCATTTTCAAGAGATGTTTTCAACGTTTTCCAAAAAGTATCTACTTTTTCTTTAGCCTCTTCTAAACTTTTTAACTCTCTTTCCTTCATATACAGTTTTAAAAACTCTTTTTCTCCCATCTTAACTCCTTTTAAAACTAATTTTATTTCCCCGTGATATAAAAAGTAAACTTCTTATGTACTATTTTATTAAACTCTTAAAAACGCATATATTTAATATATTTACTATCATTTTAACGTTTAAATATGTTTATGTCAATAAAATTATTATTATACGCACAAAAAAAGACAGCTATAAATTTTAATCAATTCAGCTGTCATTTTTATTTTTTATTTCATTTCTATATATTCACTAGATTGCTTTTTCTGATTTTTACCTTCAAAATATGAATCTTTTTCCAAAATTAATTTAGAACTTGTTATATCTCCTACTACTTTACTATTAGTTAATATTTCAACAATATCTGCTTCAAGTTCTCCTTTACATATACCACTTATAATTATTTTATATGCTTTGATTTTTCCTTTTACTCTTCCACTTGTTCCAACTGTAACTACAGCATTAGAAATAATATTTCCAGTAACTATTCCATCTATATGAAGATTACATTCATTAGTAATATCTCCTACTACTGTACTTCCTTTTGAAATAGCTGTCATTCCCTTTGATGAAAAATCTATCTCTATATCTTTATTATTTTTACTGAACAATCCCATACCTCCCCCTTTAGAATTTATTTAATATTAAATTTTATATTCTTATAAATATTACTTTTATTATTTACTATATATCTTATAGATTATATGTTTTTTTACTATGTGTCAAACTTTTTTTCTTTTTATAATTTAATTATATTTTTATATCCAAACTTCTCATTTTTCAATTTTTAATCTATTATACAATATATATAAATCCAATATTTCAACTATAAAACATTCATTTGTAAAATCAATTTCACAAGTTTTAACTTGTGACAATATGTACAAAATATTGTTTTACTTTTTTCACAATCATCTGTTATAATACAATCATAAAAAGAATAAGAGTGATAATAAATCACTTGAGGTTATTTGAGTTATTTTTCGGAACGATTATTTATTTGTATTGATATAACATATTAATAATACTGGAGGTAATATTATGAAAAAAGAAATAACAAACTTAGATATACTTGAAAAATTTTATAATCATAGCAAATCAGAAGAAAATAAAGATAAATTAAAAGAAATGAAAGATGAACTTACTATGCTTGATGATTATTTTTTAAGATATGCTAAATAATTAAATTGGATCTTGAAATATTTTTGATTTTATACCCTAAAAAAAGACTGTGAATTCTTTCACAGTCTTTTTTATTCTCTATCTCTTGACAAATCTCTTTTCCCTTTGTATAATAATCATAATATTGCACTGATGCATTCTCTCATAGGAATACTTACAGTACAGACTGATCAGGTCATAAGACCGGGCTGTTAAAAAAACAGCAGCAGATGAAATTAACAGCATCTGTGGGACAAGTGTGTTCCATAGATGCTTTTTTAATACAATATATTTGGGGAGGTACAAAATTTCATGAAAACTTTGACAAATGAACAAACTGCTATGAAAGTTTCTTTTATTTCTATTACCTGGAATATTATTCTATCTATTTTCAAGCTTTTTGCTGGTATAGTGGCTCATTCTGGAGCTATGATTTCAGACGCTGTTCACTCAGCTTCTGATGTTCTAAGTACTTTCATAGTAATCATTGGAGTAAAAATAGCTAATAAAGAATCAGATAAAACTCACCCTTATGGCCATGAAAGAATGGAATGTGTGGCTGCTATACTTTTAGCTGCCATACTTTTTGCAACTGGCTTAGGTATAGGATACAAAGGTGTTCTAATTATTTCTTCAAATGATTATAGTCATTTAACTGTTCCTGGAGTTCTTGCTCTGATTGCCGCTGTAGTATCAATAGGAGTAAAAGAAGGAATGTATTGGTACACAAGAGCTGCTGCTAAAAAAATAAATTCTGGTGCTCTTATGGCTGATGCGTGGCACCATCGTTCTGATGCTCTTTCATCTGTAGGAAGTTTTGCTGGTATACTTGGAGCAAGACTAGGATATCCAATATTTGATCCTATTGCAAGTGTAATTATCTGTATATTTATCTTAAAAGCTGCATTTGAAATATTTATGGATTCTATTAATAAAATGACTGATAAAGCTTGTGATGATGAAACTATTGAAATAATTAGAACTCTTATTTTAAAACAGGAAGGTGTTTTGGGAATTGATCAAATCAAAACTAGGTTATTTGGAGATAGGATATATGTAGATGTGGAAATTCAAGCAGATGGAAATATTTCTCTTAAGCAAGCACATGATATAGCTCATTATGTTCATGATGCTATTGAAAATAATATTCCTAAAATAAAGCACTGTATGGTCCATGTCAATCCAGTAAACAAATAAAAAAACAGGTGGCTTCTAAACATAGTTTTAGAAATTTCTAAAATTTAATTTAGTTTTTTAGTCACCTGTTATTCCTATTTCTTTTTTAATAATTATACCAACAACATTAAAGTCCCTTCCATATATAGCAATTCATTATCACACTCAAGCCTTTCAAATGTTCTAAATCAAGTATTCTTTAGCCTGTTTCTATTTTTACTCCACTGTTCTTTATTATCTAAAAAAATTTTCTACAAAAGTTCCTACTCCATTCTCATCATTAGTAACAGTTCTTTCATATTTAGATTTCTTTAATTCTTCTGCTGCATTAGCCATAATTACAGAACAGCCAGCAATATCCAGCATAGATAAATCATTTTCATTATCTCCAAATGCCATTGTCTGCCCTATAGGTATTCCTATATCTTCAGCTACATTTTTTAAAGCTTCTCCCTTGCTACATTGAATATTTACTATATCCATAACTCCATCTCCTGAGCCAAAAATATTGAGTTCATTTCCATATTTTTCAGTTACATATTTTCTAAGTTTTTTAAATTTATCTGCATCTCCTACAAATACCATTTTCTCAAATTCTCTTCCAAGAGGTCTTCTATCTGTTATATGAAAAAATCTCAGTTCCTTATTGGCTTTATATTCTTTTACATACTCAGGGTCTATCTTAGTAAAATGAACTTCCCTTCCAGCTGTAGCACTGTAATCCAAACCTATTTCAACAGCTTTTTCAAGAATATCAAGACAAATCTCTTTATTCATTGACTTAGAATAGATTAGTTTTTTATTTTTATATATTTTTGCTCCATTGAAACAAATGTGATATTTTACATTTAAACACCCTGTCAAATCCATTATACTATATAAATCTCTTCCAGAAGCTATAACCAGTTCTATTCCCTCATTACTTTTTTTATTTAATATATCTCTATTAAAATCTGATACTCTTTTATCTTTAGTTAAGAGAGTTCCATCTAAATCCATTGCTATTAACTTCATCTCTTCTCCTTCACTCATATTTTTAAATAAACGATACCTTTTTTATTTAAGTTTGTCAATAGAGTTATTTACAAATAGATGAATTAGGACTATAATCAAATAAGGAAATGTGTGTAGAAATTAATTTTGAGGAGTGATTTTATGGAATGTAATGTTAAGTGTAGCAACACTCATGTTGCTGAATGTACTTGTCCTAAAGACTGTCCTAATCATGGAAAATGTTGTGATTGTGTAATGCATCATAAAAATGATATAGGAAATCTTCCTTTCTGTCTTAGACCAAAAGAATAGCAATTATAAAAGGCAGAACTAGAAAAATTTCTATATTCTGCCTTTTACCTATCCTGTTAACTTTTTAGATATTTTAAACTTCACTGTTTTCCTTGGATATATTCTCATCAATTCTTTTGTTGATGGATTTGACACTGTTCTTGGCTTTTTCTTCAAAACCATAAAAGTCCCTCTTCTTATGAATTTTATATATCCTTTTATTAACAAAGCTTCCTCTACTGTTTTTGTAAATATATCTATCTCTTTTAATGCCTCTTTTATATTTGTTCCCTCTTTACTCATCTTGCTGTATACCTTTGCCAATTCTTTTTTATTCATCAGTATCAACCTCATTTACTACATTTCTTAATCCTGCTCCTGCTTTGAATTTTATTACTTTCTTAGCTTTGGTGATTGCTGCTGCTTCCATAGTAGGCATCACTATTTTTCTTGGTTTTACCTCTTTTTTCTCAAATGTTCCCCAATTTTTTATGGATACTTTTTCTTCTTCAACTAAAGCTTTTAATAAGCTGTTCCAAAATAAATCTATCTTTTCTTTTGCCTCTTTATAGTTCTTGCTTTTATTTCTTCTTTTGTAGTATCTTATAAATTCTGCTTCTGTCACATTTTCCCCCTTCAAGAGTATTTTAGTTTTTATTAAATTAAAATTTATATCCTATTCCTGCACCTACTATCCATTCCCCTTTTGCTCTATTTTTTCCAGTAACATTATGTGAATTTTTTTCCACTGAATAACTTCCTTTTACATCAAACAGGATTCCATTTTCAAGTTCAAGTGTATATTTAGCATTTAGTCCTATACTGTTTTCATTCTTATGGGCTACTAGAATATCAAAGTTACTTGGATTCTCTCCTTTAAATTTTCCTATAATGTTCTCTTCATCTGCACCATTAAGTAGTCTTGTATAACTTACTCCTGCTGAAAGTGTACTCTTTCCTTTCTCATGTGGTATTACTTTTTTTAAATCTACTCCTACTTTTGCTGCTGTGTAGTCAAATGATTTTGAATCTGTTTCTATTGCAAGAACCTTGTTACCTTCATCTACACCCTCTTGATCTACATATGTATATGACAATGTTCCATATGGTTCTAAAAATAAATTTTCTCCTACATTGCAAGAATACCTTCCATTCAGGTAAATATCGTATACCATATCTGAATATTTATCACTGTAACTGTGTCCTCCTAATGTTGCTCTACTAGCATCATATTCTGAATATTGAATTCCTCCTCCAGCTTTCAATATAAGGTTTCCCCTGTAGTTTTCTGCAAATGCTCCTATATATCCACTGTTTCCTTTTATCTTTGACATTGGAAGTTTAGCTTCACTTTTATTTCCACCTATTACAGCACCTAAAGTTATATTTTCAGAGTAGCCATATTTACCCAGCGCGTAAGCTCCAGTAAGCTTCATATCTGTATCTACATCTGCTGTACCTGTATCAAAGCCATGATAATTCTTTCCATAATATGTATCTTTTGTTCCTCCATCTCTATGAGTCAATCCACCCATTATCAACCATCTGTTTAAATCTGGTCTAAATTGATTTTCTGTCACTATATCTTTAAACATTCCTACTGATTTTCTTGACAACTCAGAGCTAAATGAATATGGACTCGCTGTATATATATTATTTAAGTAAGATAAAAGTATAGCCATCTGTTCTTTATCTGTTACTGATGTATAATCTTCCCCCGCTCCAGTTAAAGTAAGAATATCTTTTAATGCATTGAAATTTTCATTTGTACTTGAATATATCCCTTTATATATTTCATTTAATTTTATATATTTTTGTTCATCTCTTGGTATGTCTATATTTATTTCAAAGATATCTTTTCCTCCTTCAATTTTTATATCTCCTTCCTTCTCATTTCCATTTATATTTTTTATAATTGTAGCTTTATCCAATATAGAGTTAGTTTTAACAAAAAGATCTTTATCTAAAGTTATTCCCTCCATAGAAATTATTGCATCTCTTCCTAATCCATTTGTTATAAGGTTAAATACTCCTAAATCATATTTTCCATTTGCTATCTCTGTAATTTCGATTTTTCCACCTGGTAACTTACTTGTATCTCCGTTAATCATAAGCCCTGTATTTCCAATTAAAGCATGCCCTTCATATTTTCCATTCTTTGATGACTGGCTATCTATTCTTAAATTGAGAACTCCACCTGCTTTTATATTTATTTCTTTTACTCCAGAAACTTTTAAATCTATTAATTCTCCATTTGTTCCTACAGTCTTTTCAAATAAAGTGATATTAGTATTTTCTCCTATATTTATATTTTCAAAATTAGATATACTATGTAAAATATTTATTCCTTTACTATTGACTAAATTTGATTTAATTTCTGAACTTATTCCAAAATTAAGAATATCCTCTCCTTCTCCACCATCAATAGTTCCATTTATTATTGTTCCATCTCCTATTATAAGAACATCATCTCCAGCTCCCATGTCTATGTTCCCATTAATTATTGTATTTTGAGATGTATCTTTATCTGACTGAAGTATTAATATATCTGAATTATTGCTCCCTTGTATAATATTACTTATTTTATATACTCCCCCATTTACTATTGTTCCAGATAAAGTTAATTGCCCATCTCCTTCTCCAAACTCAATTGCTGTTCCATAAGCATTAATTATACTATTATTTAACTCATTTTTTCCCTCTCCAACTTTAAGAGTATTTTCTATTCCATTCAAAATATATTTTTTATTTGAAGAAATACTTTCTGTTTCATTAGTACCATATGATAAAATTCCATTCTTTAATTCTAAGCTATTCATATTTATAATTTTATTAGAATTACTTTCTATTTCAGCTTTTACATTTATGATATTATAGTTCTCTCCTTTAATAGTCTGTTCTTCTTTTTTTCCAAAATTGTCATTAAAATTATCATTATAAATAAAGTTGTCTCCACCTACTGCTAAAATAATCCCTTTATTTGAAGTAATATTTATAGCTTCTGAAGTATTACCAGATATAAGTAAGCCATAATTTTCTTGATTACTAGAGTTATTAGAAACACTATTTATAGAATTACTTCCTCCATATATAATCCCACTATTTATTATATTTTGTACTTTAGAATTTTGATTAATATTTATTCCATATTGAGAACCATTTATCAATCCCTTATTAACTATATTTGTTACAGTTGATTCCTCTTTATCTAAATCAAAGATTCCTATTCCTGAAACATTATCAGAAGCTGTAGCTCTTATTATTCCATTATTTTTTATATCCTCTACTTTAGAATTTTGATATATTAATATTCCATTAATAAAAGCTGATGAAGAACCTCCATTATCAATAGAAAGAACTCTTATCAACCCATTATTAGTTACAATTTTTAAATTAGCATCTCCTGTTATACCTAATCCTGGAGCAGAATCTAATGCTCCATGTTGGCTGTTATTATTATAAACAAGATTAATTAACCCATGATTTATTATATTTGAATTTCCACTAATTCCAATTACCCCTATTCCTCTTGATACATAATCACTCATTCCATTTGCATTTATTAATCCACTGTTTATTATATTCTCCACTGACGAATTAACGATATGTAATCCAGCATTATAACTATTAATAGCTGTGTTTCCAATTATTATTCCATTATTATATATATTTTTTATCTTACTTGACCCTATTTCAATCCCTGTTCCCAAACTATTAGAAGCAGTAGTTCCAATTATTGTTCCACCATTAATTATAGTTCCCACTGACGATAAATTAACAATATTTATTCCGGTTCCCATTCTATTAGAAGCAGTAGTTCCAATTATTATCCCATTATTTACAAAATCAAAACTACTTAGATCCCCGTCTAACTTTAATCCATATCCACTATCTTTACCAGCTAATGTTATATTATTCGTATAAATATTTCCATTCCATTCATTGTTTTGATATGGATTCTGGGTTTCAGTAGGACTACTATTGTTATTACTAAATTTTACTATACCTCCATCATTTTTTATCCATAAAATTTCCTCTGCTCCTATTATCGTTATAGAGGATAATAGAAATGTTATTACTACTTTTATTACAACATTTATCCCTTTTTTCTTATTTCTATTTTTTATTACTTTTATTAATTTTTCCATTATATTTTATCTTTCTCCTGTTATTATTTTTTTATCATTATAATATTTTATCCAATAGTTAACCTTATTGTATATTTCTCTTATTTCTTCTATTGATTAAAATTTATATCTAAATCCTACATTCACCTGCCAGCTTTTATTATCTTTATTACTTCCTAGTTGTTTTTCTACATCTGCATATACATTTAAATCTGGAGTTATTTTCT
>OGJC01000251.1_pt1 | contig 64367 bp, 62 predicted proteins | sample 1571941 | NCBI WGS metagenome assembly OGJC01 (sample SAMEA2582100, study PRJEB24529) | metagenome | biome: Human gut stool | place: China | collected 2011 | reverse complement strand
GAGCGTATTGTCAGCGGGTTTACTGAAGAACATGAAGGCCGCAAGCAAGACTGCAAGGCCGGCGATACTGCCGCTGATGATCGTGATTTTTTGCTGATTGCGGTGGATGTGTTTAATCTGCAGCGATTTTTCAATAAAGCCTAAAACGGCATCAAAAACCAGGGCAAGAAGTGCAATCAGCAGACTGCCGGTAATTGTCATTGCCGCGTTATTAGTCGTAATGCCGCGATAAATGGCGACACCTAAGCCGCCGGCACCGATAAAGGATGCAATACCAGCTAAGGCGATTGTCATCGTTACCATGTTGCGGATACCGGACATGATTACCGGCAGGGCTAACGGCAGCTTGATTTTGGTAAGAATCTGAAAATCAGTGCTGCCCATGCCTCTTGAGGCTTCGATGATATTCTCATCCACATTGCGGATGCCGGTATAAGTATTTCTGACCATTGGCAGCAAGGCATAGAGTGTAAGGGCAATGATCGCCGTCGTATTGCCGATGCCGCTTAGCGGAATTAAAAAGCCGAGCATTGATATAGAAGGAATTGTATAAAGAAAATTGATGATGCCCAGAACGGGCTTAGAGGTTTTGCTGTATTCACTGACGAAGATGCCAATGCAGCCGCCGATAATGATTGCAATACAAATGGCAATCATAGATATGGTTATATGCTGAATACAAAGATTAATGAAAAAAGCACTTCTTTCAGTAAGTAATGTCAGTATATCTTGAATCATAAGATCCTCCTTTTGATCGCATGGATCGGACATACTTCCATGCAGTATCCACAATGCAGACAGTGTGTCTGCTTGATTTCATAAATGTTGCCTTGCTGAATGCATTGCTGGGGACAGCCTTTTGCACATTTTCCACAGCTGATGCAGGCATCGCTGATTTCAAAACCCTCTGTTAATGGCTCAGCAGTTCCAATCGCTGATGATGCTCTGGTGATTGGCGTTTTACTTAAGTCAAAGTATTCAAGCGTACCGTTGCGGATACAGAAAGGCTCAAGCACGTAGCGGGATTGACCGGGATAAACGGTATTCATAACAGGATTCGCTTCAAAAATTTTATCAATCCAATATTTCTGATCGAATAAATGTTCTGCTTTGCCGGTAAGCCGAATCGTTTGGTATGTCTTAGTCATGCCTAGGATTGCGGTATTTGGATTTAAGCAGAGCTGGCGGTAAAACGCCTTGCCCCTAGCGGTACAGAATATCAGAGCATCATTCTCTACAAGCATGATATCGATGATTCTATTTTGCGGACAGCCGTTTTCATCAACCGTTGCGAACGCGGCACTTTTAATTTCTCTTAACATATTCAGATAGTGATTGTTTGTTTTCATCGGGGACCTCCTGTCGATTTTGATGATAAAATTGTTTATAGGATAAATAGGAAGTAGGTACAAAAATGTGGGTTTCAGCTAAAAAGCAGTCAATGGGAGTTAGAGACAAAAAAGTGTGCAGATATAGAGTATCGCACACTTAAAGCTTTAATGAATGATATGGTAATGCTCCTATCCAAACTATACACGTTCTTGAGCTGACAGGCAAGCGAGATGATTATTTAAGCTTCTGCCAGTCTTTTCGCAAGAAGAGATAGGTAATGACAGGAATTAACGCGGAGCCAATGAATGACATGATAATGGCAGCTGCTAGATTTGTATCAGTGGTAAAGCCACTGATTAAACCATTAATAAATGAACACAGATAGCAGACACACATGAAGAGATAGCCGGCTTTTCTTTCGGTAAACAGCAGGATGCACAGACCGGCCAAGGCAGCCAAGGCAATCACCACTGAAAGCATGCGGCCTGAAAAGGCGTTAAGAAGGGTGGTTGCAACCGAGAGAGCCAGCGCACACCAAAGCCAGATTTTAGCGGCTTTACGCATGGCTGTTCACCTTCTTCCACATTGCTTCAGCAATCGCTTTGAAATTGTTTAAATCATTATTATCCGGATGGGTTTGTCCCTGATCGAAATTGTCGATTAAGGATTGAAATTTTTCAGGTTCCTGATCCAGCATCGATTCATACCGTTTTCTGACAGTTATCGGCATCTTGCCCTGACACATGAACTGACCAACGAGGGTGTTGTCTGGTTCAAGCAGGTTGGTAACATTCGTTAATATACGGCTGAAATATTCATCGCTGCGGCCAAATCCGGCAGTGCCAAACAGAAAAATCTGTTTATGATGCACTGTCTTTAAAAATGCTGTCAGCGCTTCATCACAGCAGCCTTTATCCGTCCAGAAACCTATGCAGATCAAATCAGCTTCTAAGGCTTGCTGATCCAACAGACCATAATAGATACATTCACTATCAGGCAGGGTGTTTTTTAATGTTTCAGCAAGCAGACGGGTGTTGCCGGTATGACTGCTGAATAGAATTGAAAATTTCATAAATCAAACCTCCTTCATCAACCAATTAGTATGATTTAGACCGGCGGACACAATGCTGATCACTCTGAATCAGTTTTTCAAGCAGCTTCATCAGCTGCTCCCTTTCTTCAGCAGAAAAGGCGGCTAGTACCTCGTTGTCCCAGCTGTAAAATAATTCGTGGCTGAGCTTAAAAGCCTGTTCACCTTTTTCGGTTAAGGTCAGGATATGGGCGCGGCGGTCCAAAGGGTTCGTTTCCTGCAGCAGCAAATCAGCCTGCTCCAGCTTAACGATGGAACGGGTAGTGTGGCCGATGTCCATATGCAGTGCTTTTGCCAGATCTTTAGGTGAACAGGCAGGGTGCTTGCCTACATATAAGATAAAAAATAGCATCCCCTGTGAAAGTCCGAGTTCACCAAGCTTTTGATTGCAGTAATCAGTAAAATCCTTGCGCAGCAGCGTTGTAATATAAGCTAATGATGTCTGCATAAACATACCTCCTAAAGTTGACTAGGTCAAGTATAAATCTAATACATGACTTTGTCAACTATATTCAGCAATAAAAAACCGTCCTTCTTAATAGGACGGCTGTGATTACTTAATCATTGAACGGATACTGGCATAGAGCATAGGTTTGATTTCAAGCAGTTCAAATGGTTTTTTTACAATGATAGAGGCATAGGCAACACTGGATACCAATTCAAAAATCACATATAATGTAGCAATGGCTTCTTTTTCAGTGTAATTTTTATTTGTCATAATTAGTTCAATATATTCTTTCATCATGATTTGAATCGAAAAGTTCTGATGATTTTTCATATCAGTTAGAATATCATCCCATGATAAATGATTGCGGACGACTTCAAGGATGTTCTGGTTCTGTTTGAAATAGTCAAGAATGCAGTCTACCATGACAATGAATTGATCTAGTTTGTTATCCAGCTGCAGGTAGTTTGCGTGGGATAGGGCATCCATTAAAATATCACCGCTTTTTTTCATGATAATGCGGTTCAGCAGCTGTGTCTTATCTTCAAAATAGAGATAAAAGGGGCCTTTTGCGACACCGGCCTTTTTTACGATCTGATCGATTGAGGTTTTATCAAAGGTGTTATTCATAAATAGTTCATAACCGGATTCCTCCAGTTTTTCTTTTTTTAACCGCTTATTGCGTTCTACTTTACTTTCAGCCATAGATACCTCCTGAAATGCTTCTGATGATATTTTACACTATTATTGATAATTAATCAAAAAACTGACTAATTTGATAATAAAGTTTTGATGATCAGCTGCTAAAAAGCGTATAACACCTGCTTGTAAACGCTGACATTTAGTGCTATACTTTATTTAAATAGACATCTATGTCATGTGACTGTTAAATCAGGCAGGGCTCAATGCAACAGTGAAAGCTGTTGGTGTTGTTCCTGCTTTTTTTGTTTCTGGCCAGACGAAAAAGCAATTTAATGTGTTTCTCTAAAAGAGAATGAAAGGAGAGTAATGAAACTCAAAAAGTTGTTGCTGATATTTATTGCGTTTGGATTATGTGCTTGTTCATCACCTGTTTTACCTGATAAGGAGGCAGCTCAGCCAGTGGTAATATATTTGGTAAGGCATGGCAAAACATGGTTTAACACGACCGGACAGGTTCAAGGCTGGAGTGATACACCGCTGACTGAGGAGGGGCAGCTTCAGGCTGATGCCGTCGGCATTGGATTAAAAGATGTTGAATTTATTGCTGCTTATACCAGTGATCTTGGCAGAGTGCGGGAAACGGCTGCAAGAATATTAGCCGAAAACGCTCATGATACACCTGAATTATTCGAATTGACAGGTCTTCGGGAGTGGAATTTCGGCGGTTATGAGGGAAGAAATGATGCGGAAATGTGGGGTGCATTATTTGATACCCATGGACTTGGTGAGTTTAATCCTGCATTAATGGGTGAATTATTGGGAAGTATGACGAATCAGGAGCTCGCAGATGAAATTGCTGCTAATGATGAGCTTCATGCTGCTGAAACCTATGATGAGATAGCTTCTCGGACAGAAACGGCAATCAATCAGATTATTGAAGAGTGTAAGGCATTAGGCGGCGGTAATGTTTTAGTAGTATCCTCGGGTGGTGCGATACGTACAATTTTAAATAATATTGATCCTGAACGAACACAGCTGGATGATGTTAAGAACTGCAGTGTCACACAAATAATTATCGAAGGTGATCATATTACTTTAGCTGATATCAGTAATACAAGTTATCTTGAAACAGGCTTAGAAGCTTTAAATAAATAAGCAATGAAAGGAGATTTTTATGGATTATACATCAGTAGCAAAACAGATTCTGACACATATCGGCGGTGCTGAGAATATTATCAATCTTGGCAATTGCGCGACGCGCTTAAGAATCAATTTAAAGGATAATGGAAAAGTTGAGATGGAAGCGCTGAAACAGATTAAAGGGGTTGTCGGCGCGGTGCTGAATCCCGGTCAGCTTCAGGTAATCATCGGTCCGGATGTTGGTAATGTCTGCAAGACAATGCGTCAAATCGGCAATTTAAAAAATGAGAATGCAGCCGAAGAAGATGGTAAAAAACCGATTGTATCAAGGATATTAGATACTATTTCAGGCATATTTACACCTATTTTGCCAGCAATTGTGGCGGCTGGTATGATGCAGGCGGTAATCGCTCTGCTTACTAATTTCACAAGCATTGATGCTGGTGGCAGCACCATGGTGATTTTTAATGTAATAGCGAATGCGGCATTTTATTTCCTGCCGGTAATGATTGCTTTTTCGGCGGCTAAGAAATTTAACTGCAATCCTTTTATGGCTGTATTTTTGGCTGGTATTCTGCTGCATCCAGATCTGATTAATTTACTTGCTCAAGAAACTGCGGCAGATTTCTTTGGCATTCCTGTTATCTCAGCTTCCTATGCTTCTTCAGTTATTCCAATTATCTTGGGTGTCTGGCTGATGAGCTATGTGGAAAAGCTTGCAGATCGGGTTTCGCCAAATTGTCTTAAATTTTTAATGAAGCCATTATTAACGATTATTATTACGGCACCAATCACGCTGATTGTGTTGGGCCCATTGGGATCGATTCTTGGTGGTTATCTCGCGCAATTTATTCAATTCTTAAATGGTAAAGCAGGTTGGCTGGTAATTACCTTCATGGGATGTTTTACACCATTTATTGTTATGACCGGCATGCATTATTCATTATTCCCATTAGTATTTCAGTCACTGGCTACCTTCGGTTATGAAACAATCATGTCAGTGGGTTCATTACCTTCTAATATGGCACAAGGCGCAGCTTGTTTTGCGGTAGCATTAAAAACCAAAAATTCGGAAATGCGTCAGATTGCGGTATCAGCGGGTGTTACCGCAGTATTGGGTATCACTGAACCAGCTTTATATGGCGTTACTTTAAAACTAAAACGGCCTTTAGCGGCTGTTATGGCAGGCGGTGCTGTCGGTGGTTTGTATGCTGGTTTAGTCTCTTTGAAAGCCTTTGGTTTTGTAACACCGGGACTGACAGCTTTTCCGGTATACATTGGCCCAAATAACAATCTGTTTAATTTTGGTATCTGTTGTGTCATTGCCTTTGCGGTAGCTTTTGCACTGACCTGGATCTTAGGGTTTGAAGATGATGTAGCTGCACCGATTATACAAAGCAATGAAAATAAGCTAAACAAAAAAGCGGTTTATGCACCAGTCAGCGGACAAATCATTGAATTGAAGGCTTTAGATGATAAACTGGCGGCTAAAGGATTAATTGGTAAAGGAACAGCCATTCAGTTTGAAGATAAATATATCTATGCGCCGATTGATGGAACAGTGACAGCGGTTTTCCCTGAATCAAATGAATTAATTATCAAAGGTAAAGAGGGGATTGAGCTTTTAATCCATCTGCAGCAGCCGCAGGGCATGGAAATGTTGGCCGCGCTGAATCAGGAAGTGAAAAAGGGTGATCAGTTAGCTCAGCTTGCTGATTCACTGAATGAACCGGCAATTATGTCTGTATTGGTAAGTAATTCAGACGCCTATCTTGATGTGCTGGCAACGGCACAGGACCAAGTTACGATGGGTGATATTATATTAAATATTGTTTAGGAGCTGCTTATGATAAAATATCCATGTATGTGGGGCGCCGCTATTTCCGCAGGTCAATGTGAAGGCGGCAGCCATAAAGGAAACAAAGGTTATTCAATCGGCGATACTCAGCCGAATGAGCGTGAACGCTGTTTTAAACGTTATCCGCTGCCTGATGAGCATACATATTATGCGATGCAAAAAGGCGTGGAATTTTATGAGTATTATGAAGAAGATATTCAATTGCTTAAAGAACTTGGTGTGCAATGTTTCCGTATGTCAATCGCATGGAGCCGGATTTTTCCGCATGGTGATGATGAAGAACCTAACGAAGAAGGATTGGCTTTTTATGATCGTATCTTTGACTTACTGGTGCAAGGCGGAATTGAGCCAATTGTGACACTTTCACATCTTGAAATACCTTACGCGCTTTTTGAGAAATATGATGGCTGGGAAAATAAGCATTGGATCGATGCCTATACACGTTATGCTAAGATATGCTTTTCCCGTTATTCAGATCGCGTACATTTATGGATTACCTTTAATGAAATAAATATGGCACTCTATCTGCCGCTGTCAGTGGGTGTTGGCGTTGACCGCAGTGAGCATAAGGAAGAGTGCTGCTGGCAGGCGGTGCATAATATGCTGGTTGCGAATGCTAAGGCTATACAGCTGGCCAAAGCCATAAATGCGCGCAATGAGGTAGGGGCAATGATTGCTTATTCACCAGTCTATCCTATGACCTGTCAACCTGAAGATGTATTGAAAGCTGATGAAATACGCAGTAATGCGCTAACCATTGCCGATGTTCTTGTGCATGGCGCTTATTCTGACATTGCCTTGAATCGTTTTGAAAAGGCAGGAATTGATCTAAAAATGAGTGAAGAAGAACAGATACTGTTGTCAAAACAGCGTGTGGATTTTCTGGCAACTTCCTATTATAATTCAATTGTCGCAAGCAGTGATGATGCTGCAGCCAAAGCATCAGGTAACTTATTTGGCGGGGTGAAGAATCCTTATCTAACAGAAAGTGAATGGGGCTGGACCATTGATCCGCTCGGAATTCGCATCTGTCTAAAAGAGCTATATGATCGCTACAACCTTCCTTTAATGATTGTGGAAAATGGTTTAGGGGCTATAGATGAGGTTATCGATGGACAAATTCATGATGAGTATAGAATTGCTTATCTGCGTGAGCATATTAATGAAGTATTAAAAGCCATTGATGAAGGAATCAATCTAAAAGCTTATACAATGTGGAGCTTTCTTGATTTGGTTTCAGCCAGCAGCGGTGAAATGAAGAAACGATATGGATTGGTATATGTTGATCTTGATGATGAAGGTAAGGGAACTTTAAAGCGAATACCTAAAGACAGCTTTAAATGGTATCAAAAATTTTTAAAGAAACAGCGTATTTAAAAGTGAGGTGATAAGATGAAAATCGTTAAAATATTAAATAATTGTGTGGTGCTGGCAGAAGCAAATGGACAGGAATATGTCGTTATGGGTAATGCTCTTGGCTTTCATTATAAAAAAGGACAGGAGCTGCTTGAATCTGATATTGATAAGATTTTTGTCTTATCGGCTCATGATGAAGTAACCCAGCTGCAGCAGCTGCTTACTGAAATCAGTGAGGATATTCTGTTTATAACATTACATTTGATTGAGCAGGCAAAAACTGAACTGCAGTGTGAATTTAATGCCAGTCTTGCATTGGCATTGATGGATCATCTGAATTATGCGTTCAAAAGGTTTGAAGAAGGCATGAAAACAAGTAATGCTCTCTATTTTGAAATACAGAAGTTTTATCCTAAAGAATTTACCCTTGGTGAATATGCGCTTGCATATATTGAAGAACAAAAAGGGATACGTTTATGGCCGCAGGAAGCGGCAAATATTGCGCTTCATTTTGTGAATGCCCAGAATAATGCCGTCAGTATGCAGGATACACTTGTTTCTATTGATATGATTCGTGATATTCTTCGGCTGATTCAGCTGCATTATAAAATTACCTTTGATGTCAGTGATCTTAATTATCATCGGCTGGTAACTCATCTGTCATATTTTATACAGCGTATGCTGCAGAATAAAGGCTATCAGGAGGAGGATGATTTCCTATATCAAAGTGTGATTGTCAAATATCCGAAGGAGATGGAGTGCGCATTAAAAATTGCGGAATATATTCGCGTCACGCTTGGCTGTGAGGCTACGCTTGATGAACTTGCATATTTGAGTATTCATCTGCATAGAGTGCTGCAGAGAAAAGAATAAATGCTCATGATACACTGTTATCTTTTAAGGCTATTTGATCCTGATATTGCTTTAGCGCATTTGCATAAAGTGATTTTTCTGACTGTTGATGATGAGCTTCAATAAGTATAATGACAACATCAATCAATAAAATAAACAATGCAAGAAGCCAAGGGGCATCATACCACTTTAACCAGTAGAAAAGCAGACATTCAAACGTCAGCACTGGCAGGATAAACAGCATATGACGAAATAGATAGCGGGTTTTAATCAGCATTTTCTCTTGAAAACAGAAGCTTTCATAAAGTGCAATACAAAGACTGATCAGCAGGATAGCAATCAGCATGGTACTGGTAATTTGATAGGTTTCTTGATGAAAAATCAAATCAGAGAATAGTAATCCGATAAAATGCAGTGCGAAATTTCTTAATGTATGATCAAAAATACATTTTCTGACCTCAGTATTTTTATAGATTGTAAACATAATCTGCCTCCTAAAGTGATAAACGCTTTCTTAACTCAGGCACATATTGCCTGGAAACAATTAAATATTCGCCATTGATTAAACGAAGCTTAAGCCGCCGGCCCATTTCCGGAATGATTTCACTAACCTTTGACAATGATAAAATTGTAGTTTTGCTGATGCGGATGAACCCGGCATCATTATATAAAGCCTCCAGTTCATATAGTTTTTTCTTAGTCTGACAAGTCAATGCATTTGTGTAAAAGAAGGTTTTGCCATCAACACTTTCAAAATAAAGAATTTCATTGATGTGAACCCGTTGATGCCGCTCATTCAGCCAGCCACCAACATTTTGTTCATAGGCAGTGAGATAGGCATAGAGTTCATTTACTTCTTGATTGACAGTCGGACACAGCAGATTGATCTGGAGGTCTTTTCTGTCGGATTCGAGTATAATTTCAATTTTCATGTGGTTTCTCCTTGGCTGAATTCATAGTAGCAGATTCATCTGAATAATGACAAGTTTTCATTGATAAGCAGTACAATTTAGATATCTAAGCGGTCAGTCCTGTTTTTATGAAAAAAATTAAAAAAATGATTGACAATGTTTTTTATTGATGATATATTTATTGAGCATTCGGTATTGAAAAATATCGAATTTAATATACATGGGGTTTTAGCTCAGCTGGGAGAGCGCCTGCCTTGCACGCAGGAGGTCAACGGTTCGATCCCGTTAAGCTCCACCATATTAAAAAGTAATGTCTAAGAAAAGTTCTTAGACATTTTTTATTTTCCGGTACGAATTTAGATAAAGTTATACAAATTCCTTTAAAAAGCATTGCTTAATAAATCAACCTTGCGTTGGTGTGCAATATACTGGTAGTTTTTCTTTGATTATACTTGTTTCTGGTGTAGTACATACTCTTTTGGAGATACACCATAAAACTCTCGAAAAGCTTTATAAAAATTACTGCTGTTACTATATCCCAACATCAAGGCAATTTCTTCATTTGTCAAATTCGTCCCATTCAAAAGAATGGAAGCTCTTTCCATGCGCTGCTCAAGTAAAATTTCTGAGAAAGACTTACCGATTTCACGATGTAGTAAAGTTGAAATATAATTTGGATGATAAGAGAAACGCTTGGCGATATCTTTAAGTGTTACTGTGTCGAAATGTTCCCCTATAAAATTTATTATTTTATCTGAAAGACTCTCACTGATGAATTTTTGATTAACTAATGCATATTGCCGCGCAATCTGCATCAGAAATGATAATACCAAAGGCTTGAGTATTTGTTGTGAATCATCCTGCCGGTTTGCGAATTCAATTACCATCATTTCTAATAAAGTCCTTATATTGCAATCATCCTCAATCTTAAAATGAATGTATTCATCAGAAAATTGGTTTGTTGCAGGATCTAACAGGAAATGAAAAAAATGAGAATTAGCGGACAGCATAGGTAAAAAAGATCGAAAGAAAGTCTCTTTTTGAATCAATACACCAATAATTATTGTTTCTTTGTTATCATGGACGCAAAGGGCATGGCCGGCAAAGGGCTGACCGGCATAGATTTCTCCCTCTTTGATCGTTATACGATTATCATATTTGTAGCTGAGGGAATCATACTCTCCCATATAGGTATAATTGAAATAGAAAAAATCATGTCGATGAAACAATTCCTGTATGCCATTACTTTTATGTACGCAAATCAATATTTTATCTTCTGGATTGCCGGGCCAACGATACATTTTTTCTGATGGAGTACCTACGGGGGATTCATGATAAGTCCAATCCAATGTTAAAAATTGATTTTGAAGAGCTTCAATCGCAGCGCATAATTCCTTTTTACTCATTTTCTTCGTTCTCCAATGTCCACCCGAAATCATTATGATAGATCATTTGTTTTGTCATACCGCCATCAATGCAGATATTCTCGCCAGTAATAAAACCCGCTTTATCTGAACAGAGAAACAAAACCATATTTGCTATATCAAGAGGATAACCAACTCGATGCACAGGGTGCTGTAAAGCATCAGGACCGGTATATTGAACTGATGATGTATCAATCCAACCGGGAGAAATCGAATTTACTCTAACTTTTCCAGCAAGACTTACAGCCAATGCGTGAGTTAGGGCAGAAATACCACCCTTAGCTGCTGTGTAACTTTCTGTGTTTGGCTGGCTCATGCGGTCACGGGAAGAGGATATATTGATAATACATGCATTAGGAGCAAAGTATGGTAAAAATAGTTTTGCTAAGTAAAAGGGTGCAGTGACGCCTACGCGCAGTGCATAATTAAATTCATCATAGGTACATGTATCAATACCTTTCATTAACGGAAGGGCATTATTGATTAAATAATCGATATGTCCATAGTCAGCGATTACTTTCTCTGAAAAACGAACAAGGGTATTTTCATCAGCAAGATCACCTGTAAAATAACCGCCGGGCTGTTTATCTATAATGCATACAACCGCACCTTCTTTTTGAAATTGTTTTGCTATGCATTTGCCAATCCCTTGCATACCGCCGGTAATGACAACAATTTTATTATGGAACATATCCGCTGCCTCCTTCATTTATTTTAACTTCATTATAGCAATGGATATTAGAAAAAGCCAGTGATGTTGTTAAGTTTTAGCGCTGCTTTGTCAGTCGCTTTTATTTATAATCAGATCATTAAGTTTAGGAGGTGTTTTATGAAATCTAAAACATTAAACAGTGAAAACACTGTCTTTTACCGAAAGCTGTTATCCCTCGTATTGCCAATTGCATTTCAACAGTTTATGTTAGCAGCTGTTAGTGCATCAGATGCATTGATGCTTGGCTTTGTTAATCAGGATTCACTTTCAGCAGTATCTCTGGCCGGTCAGATAACATTTGTATTCAATCTTTTTATGGGTGGCTTGACAATGGGAACAAGTATTTTAGCAGCACAATATTATGGTAAAAATGATATGAATTCAATTGAAAAAATATTTGCTTATGTTACAAAAGTATCGTTTTTAATCTCTTCAGCATTTTTCCTGATTTCTTTTTTTGCTCCGGAAATGCTGATGCGGATTTTCACACAGGAGCCACAATTAATAGCGGGTGGTGTCGTATATCTGCGACTTGTTGCAGTATCTTATATATTTACTGGAATATCACAAATTTATCTCTGCATATTGAAAAATACCGGTTTTGCTGTAAAAAGTATGGTTATTGGATCAACTTCTGTGATTATCAACATTTTCTTTAATGCAGCACTTATTTTTGGCTTGTATCTTTTCCCTGAAATGGGTATCGCCGGTGCCGCTCTTGCAACTTCGATATCAAAATTTATTGAATTGATATGGGCATTTGCTGAATCCTTGCGTAAGAAGCATGCGCGGCTTCATCTAAGACTGTGTTTTTCTGCAAATAAGCAATTAGTAAAAGATTATTGGCGATACAGTTTACCAATGCTGGGTGATTATCTTGTTTGGGGTGTTGGCTTTACAATGTATTCGGTTATTATGGGTCATTTGGGTAATGACGCAGTTGCTGCTAACTCGATTGCCAATATTGTAAAGAATTTAATTGTAAGCTTTTGTACAGGGCTTGCCAATGGCGGCGGTATTATTGTCGGCAATGAGCTCGGTATGGGAAATTTGCAGCAAGCAAAAAAATATGGCGGCATTCTTTGGAAAATGGCGGTAATCAGTGGTATTATATCGGGTTTGCTGTTAGTTGCCATTTCGCCATTGATTATACATGTGACAGTCTTAAGTCCGCAAGCAACTGATTATTTAAAATGGATGCTTTTGTTTTGTGCTTGTTACATGATTGCTAAATCAATAAATATGATGACAATTGCTGGTGTATTTCCCGCTGGCGGTGATTCTAAATTTGGTTTGATATGTGATACTGTCACGATGTGGGCATTTGCTGTTCCGGCAGGATTCTTAGCAGCTTTTTATTTTCAACTGCCCGTAGTCATTGTATTTCTTATCATCAATCTTGACGAGGTAGTGAAAGTTCCGGCTGCTATTCTACATTATAAAAAATATGGCTGGCTGAAAAATATCACAAGAGAGGAAACAATTTTGGTGATTGAGTAGCGAGGTATATTTGAAGCGACATGAAATAAAATGCGCTGCTGATCATATAAATAAAGCTTTTATCTGTGCGTGAATTGGCTATTCTGTCAATCAGCATTAAAAATGATATAATGAATAAGAAATAAAATAACTGGGCAGGTGACGCATAATGGGTGTACAAAAGGAAAATGAATTAATTAAAAATAAGATTCCCAACAAAATTCAAGTACGGAATGCTAGGGTGCATAATTTGAAAAATATTGATGTGGATATACCATTAAATCAGATTGTTGGTATTGCTGGCGTATCAGGTTCTGGGAAATCTTCGCTGGCACTGGGTGTTTTGTATGCGGAAGGTTCAAGACGCTATCTTGATGCTCTTTCAACTTATACTCGCCGCCGTATGACACAGGCAGCCAAGGCACAGGTAGATGAGGTACTTTATATTCCAGCAGCGTTGGCATTACATCAGCGGCCGGGTGTACCAGGTATTCGCAGTACATTTGGGACTGGAACTGAACTTTTAAATAATCTGCGTCTGATGTTTTCACGACTTGCTAATCATTGCTGCCCCAATGGACACTATTTGCAGCCATCATTGGCAGTTGCGGCTGGGCAAGAGCTAGTCTGTCCTGAATGTAATCAGCGTTTTTTTGGTCTTTCGGCTGAAGAACTATCTTTTAACAGTCAGGGAGCTTGCCGTACCTGCGGCGGCACAGGTATTGTGCGTACAGTTGATCAAGAAACCCTTGTTCCTGATGAATCTTTGAGCATTGATGAGGGGGCGGTTGCACCTTGGAATACTTTAATGTGGTCGCTGATGACTGATGTATGCCGTGCAATGGGAGTTCGTACTGATGTCCCATTTAACCAATTAACTGAAAAGGAGCGCGATATAGTTTTTCACGGTCCAGCAATAAAAAAACATATTTTCTATAAACCTAAGAATGGCAGTAATCAAGCAGGGGAATTGGATTTCACTTATTTCAATGCTAATTATACGGTGGAGAATGCCCTTGCCAAAGTAAAAGATGAAAAGGGCATGAAGCGTGTAGAAAAGTTTTTAAAACAGGGAGTCTGTCCGGATTGCGGCGGTTCTCGGCTTTCAGCAACGGCAAGAAAGCCTAAGCTGATGGGTATTTCCCTGGATGAAGCCTGTAAGATGACGCTTGATCAATTAGTGTTATGGGTTGCTGAGGTGCCGCTATCATTGCCAAAGGAAATGCAGTCGAGGGCTGAATCAATCTGCGAATCATTTCAGTCAGCGGCGAAACGACTGATAGATTTGGGTTTGGGATATCTTAGCCTTGACCGTGCGGCCGCAACACTTTCTACCGGCGAGCGGCAGCGGATGCAATTAGCACGGGCTGTTCGCAATCGTACTACAGGAGTTTTATATGTACTTGATGAACCATCGATTGGTCTGCACCCTTCAAATATTGTAGGACTTTCAGGTGTTATGCATGATTTGCTGGCCGATGGGAATTCCATTGTGCTAGTGGACCATGATACACAAATTTTGTCAGAAGCTGATTGGCTTGTGGAAATGGGGCCAGAAGCTGGTGCTGATGGCGGTCAGGTGATTGCGCAAGGAAAGATTTCAGAGATAAAAAAGAATCCTGCTTCTCAAATTGGACCATTTTTTTCAAATGAATATATACGGATAAGAAAAAGGACAGCACTCAATCATATATTTGATTTTGGAAAAATTCATTTATTAACAGATACAATCCATACCGTAAAGCCATTAACGGTTGATATTCCACAAGGCAGACTTACAGTCATAACCGGTGTGTCTGGATCTGGCAAAACAACCTTGATACTGGAAAGCTTGCTGCCTGGTTTGGAAGCTGTTATTGCAGGGAAAAGACTTCCTAAGCATGTAAAGGAAATTTCAGCAAAGCAGATACAGCAAGTTAAGTTAATTGACGCGACACCAATTGGTATCAATGTACGCTCGACGGTGGCTACCTACGTCAATGTGCATGATGAATTGCGCAAGATTTACGCAAGAACATCAGATGCTAAAGCCTTGCAGTACAAGGCTGGTGATTTTTCATATAACACAGGTAAGCTTCGTTGTCCAATTTGCGATGGTACTGGAAGTATCAGTTTGGATGTGCAGTTTCTTCCAGATGTAGAAATACCATGCCCAGAGTGCAGAGGGTCGAGATATGCAAGGCAAGCAGAACAGATTAAGCGTGTAAATAAGGCTGGAAAAGCATACTCTTTGTCAGAAATAATGGCTATGGATGTGAAGCAGGCATTGACGGCATGTGAGGATATAAAAACAGTGAGCCAGCGGCTGCAGATTTTACAGGATTTAGGACTCGGTTATCTTACGCTTGGCGAAGCAACACCTAGCTTGTCCGGAGGTGAAGCTCAACGATTAAAGCTAGCATCAGAAATGGGCAGGCAGCAGTCTGGAACGGTATTTGTTTTTGACGAACCAACCATCGGACTGCATCCGCTTGATGTCCGAGTTTTATTGTCAGTGTTTGATCGTTTGGTAGAAGCTGGTGCTACGGTTCTTGTCATTGAACATGATTTAGATTCTATTTCCAATGCTGATTATATTATTGATATGGGACCAGGAGGAGGCATGGCAGGTGGTTGTATAGTTGCGGTTGGAACACCTGAGGAAGTTGCTGCTAATCCAAAAAGTATTACGGGGAAATACTTAAATAATCGAAAAAGGTAATGTATAATTTTCAGCAAATTTTAGCTGTGAATTAATTTGATTTGATACGAGGAGATTAACTATTATGAATAACAATATGAAAAATATGACTTTAACTGCAATGTTTCTTGCTATTGGTATGGTGCTGCCTATATTTACTGGACAAATTCCACAGCTAGGCAGTATGCTGCTGCCTATGCATTTACCTGTATTCTTGTGTGCATTGATCTGTGGCTGGAAATATGGTCTATCAATGGCTTTTGTACTGCCGATTTTACGAAGTGTGGTATTTGGTATGCCGCCTTTATATCCAACAGCTTTATCAATGGCTTTTGAATTGTCAACATATGCTGTTGTTGCTGGCTTGCTGTATGAAAAATCACGCTGGCAGTGTATCAAAGCCTTATACTGCTGTTTGTTTACTGCAATGATTGCCGGCCGTGTAGTTTGGGGTATCGTGCAGAGTGTGCTTTTAGGCATTATCGGGAATACGTTTACCTTACAGGCATTCATTGGTGGGGCGCTCTTGAATGCTGTTCCTGGTATCCTGTTGCAGCTCGTACTTGTTCCAGCCATTATGGTTGCGCTGGACCGCACTAAAGTGCTGCCGTTTAAGAAAAAAATAAATAACACATCTAAACTGCCAGCCAACTAATAAAACAAAGATAGTGTTGCTGCTAAGTTTATCGTGTTTATTACACATAGCTGTTATTTTATGAATCAAAGTCATACCGCTGTCCGCAAAAGGAAGGTGGTATTTTTTTTGATGCTGCTACATGTTAAGTGCTGAAACATAATGTGAGAATTTACCACCATATTTATTAAGATTTAGCGCTGAATATGTGAACACAGAATCTTATACTTTAACTAAAGTTAATAAACTTTAGGAGGAATTATTATGAATAACTTTACTTTTAACATGCCAACTCGTGTGCTTTTTGGATTTGGACAGCTGAATCATCTGCATGAAGAAAAGCTGCCGGGTAAAAAAGCATTAATTGTTACTTCGAATGGACAATCTGTAAAGAAATACGGTTATCTATCACGGCTGCAGAAGGAACTAACGGCTGCTGGTGTGGAGTATGTTCTATTTGATCAGATTCGACCGAATCCAACCCGCAAAAATGTTATGGATGGCGCACAAGCAGTCAAAGATAACAGCTGTGATTTCGTAGTTGCTTTAGGCGGCGGTTCAGTCATGGATTGCAGTAAGTGTATCGCGTTAATGGCTGTAAATCCAGGGGATATCTGGGATTACAGTTTAAGTAAAAATGGCGGTAAGAAGATTGCTGAGTTTGAGGCTTTGCCTATCGTATGTATTACTACTTCTGCTGGAACCGGCAGTGAAGTAGATATTGCCGCTGTTATCTCTGATGATGAATTAAAGGAAAAAACAGGTATTTTCTTCCCGTCTATGTTTCCAACACTCTCTATTGTAGATGCTGAATTGATGATGAGTGTGCCGCCAGCGCTGACTGCTTATCAAGGAATGGATACATTTTTTCATGCTTCTGAAAGTGTAATTAATAAAAATGAACATCCGATGGGTGAAATGTTTGCGCTCAAGGCAATTGAATTAGTTGCTAAATATCTGCCCATTGCATATAAGGATGGAAGTAATAAAGAAGCGCGTGAAAATATGGCACTAGCTAATTCGCTTGCTGCCTACTATATGCTTTGTACTTCAGCTCATACTATTGAACATGTTATGGGAAGCTTTCATGAAAATCTAATTCATGGTGCCGGTCTGATTATGACGGCTCATGCATATTATGATTTCTTTGCTGAAAGAAAAGCTGCTGAAGAACCAATGATAAAGATGGCAAAGGCTGTGGGTGTTGAGAATCCTTCCTCTGGGAAAGATTTTATTAAGGCATTGGATGCATTAATTGCTGCTGTTGGCTGTGATGATCTTAAAATGAGCGATGCAGGTATTACAAAAGAAGAATTGTCATTGTATCCGCAGAAAATTCATGAAGTGCTTGGCGGTGATATTACGGCTGATCCGTTGCCATTAACAGATAGTGATTATTTAGAAATCTATTTAAAATCTTATCGGTAAGGTGACAGCTCTTGGATGATAAATTGAAACAGGCAGGTCTTGCATATGGAAAAGGCTATACTTGTTCGCAAGCGGTATTTTGTGCATATGCTCAAGATATGGGAATTGATGAATTAACAGCATGCAGAATTATGGAAGGCTTCGGCGGAGGCATGGGCGGTATGCAGGAGGTTTGTGGTGCGCTTACTGCTGCTACTGCCATCATTAGCTATTATTCCAGTAAAGGAGTGCCTGACCATGGTGTAACACGGCAAATAGTTTATGACAAAGTCTGCCTAGCTGCGAAAATTTTTCGAAAAGAATATGGCGGCATAACTTGCCGGGAAATACTTCATGACGAATGTCCGAAAGCATTTCAGTGTGGGATGAAGGTAAAAGATGCAGTATTAATTATCAATCAAATTCTTAACAATTCTTTGAAAGAAAATGATTAGAGGGGATAAGACTGTGAAAAGAACGATATCCATAATATTTATTATTTTGATGATAGTGTCCGCCTGTAATATGGAAAAATATCCTGAAGCTGCAATGAATCGAGAATCTTTGCAGACAGGTGATTCAGAAAATTCTGCAACATCTGGAGTATTTAAATCGCAGGAGGAATCACAAATGATAGAAGAAAGTCAAAACGCAATTGGTGCTTTGTCACCAGAAGACGCGTTAGATTATATGAAAAAAACAGAAAATTTGGTAATTATTGATGTAGCAGCTGCAAAATGGTACAACAAAAACCATTTTGTAGGTGCTATAAATATTCCGATTGAAGAGTTGAACAGTGAAGAAGAAGATGCATTTTATATGGATATACCAACTGACAGACCTGTTTTGATGCATTGTAGGCTTGGAATGATTGTTCCTGAAGCTTATGAACGTATGCGGGAACTTCGGCCTGATATACCTGAAATTTCATATATAGCTGGTTCACCTTTGTTTGATGATTATAATGAATGGTTATCTAAACAATAAGCTAACTGTTCATGAAGGTTCAATTGGTTAATGGCTTTTTTTCATGAAAAGGGAAATCTATTTTACACTTGCAAAGTGACAGTGTCCTAATAAGTATAATTCATGTACAGATATCTTATAGGAGAAAAGATGTATGACTGTATTGCTTAAAAAAAGCAATAAAAAATGACTATGTTTTGATGATTTAGCTAATGAAACGCCTAGTATAATGCAGGCGACTGATGGGATAATTATTGGTTTCCCTGTATATTATTAGGAGGAGAGAGCTTGACAAACAGAAATACAATAACAAACGATATGACAGTAGGCAGCCCAGTTAGACTGATTTTAGTTTTTGCGATTCCGTTGTTTATTGGCAATGTTTTTCAACAAATTTATAATGTGGCAGATACAATGATAGCAGGATATAATATCGGCGATGCTGCAATTGCGGCAATTGGTGCTACAAGCTCCTTATTTTCATTACTTATGAATTTTGCTTCAGGTTTGAATAGCGGATATGGTATCGTAGTGGCTCGTGCATTCGGAGCCAAGGATCAAGAGAAATTAAAACGATCAATTGCATCAATGGTGATATTGAATTTGGCTATTACTTTAATGATAACGTCATTTTCACTATGTTTTTTAACACCCTTAATGAAATTGATGAATATACCAGATAGTATATTTTCAGATGCTTATGCTTATATAGCAATCATTATCGCTGGTATGCTGGCAACAATTATTTATAATATGCTGGCAGGTATCATGAGAGCAGTTGGAAATAGCAAAACACCGCTTTATTTTTTGATTATTTCCTGTGCCATTAATCTTAGTCTTGACTGCTTGTTCATTATTGGTTTTAGCTGGGGTGTAGAAGGTGCAGCCTTGGCAACAGTAATTGCAGAAAGTCTCAGCGCAATTTTATCTGGTATTTATGTGCTTTGTAAATACCATGAAATACTTCCCAGCCGACAACATTTTTATTTAGAAATACCACTGCTTAAAGAAATGGCAGCAACTGGCTTTGCGATGGCGTTCATGCTGTGCGTAGTGGATATTGGTTCAGTTCTTTATCAGCGAGCGATTAACGGACTTGGTGAAATGCTGATAGTGGCTCATACATCAGCTAGAAAGATTATCGGTATTATGATGATGCCGTTAGCATCTATTGCCACTGCATATTCAACCTTTACCAGTCAGAATTGGGGTGCCGGTAAAACAAGACGTATCCATCAGGCTCTGAAAAAGGTGATGGCTATGGAAATAGGCTGGGGCTTGCTTTCATGTTTTATTGTTTTATTACTAGGTTCAACGACTGTACGAATGCTGACTGGCACTGCCGATAATTATATAATTGATAATGCAGTACTTAGTTTAAATTTTCATTTTGTATGCTTTCCGGCATTGGGAGTATTGCTGGCACTTAGGACAAGTTTACAGGCAATAGGACGCAAATTATTACCCATTATATCAAGTTCCTTAGAATTAATTGTAAAACTGATTGCAGGAATATGGCTGATTCCTAGATGGGGTTATTGGTCTGTTTGTTTGACTGAACCGATTATCTGGGTTTCTTGTGCGCTTTTCTTAATTATTGTGTTTTTGATACAAAAGCCCTTTAACATAAAGGAGGAATTAAATGACAGAACTTGAAAAATTAGAAGCAGGCATGGAATATGATTTTTGGGATGCAAAGATAGATGGCAGAAAGCTGCATGCGTTAAAATGGTGTCAAGCATTGAACGCAATCCCTATGCAAGAAAATGAAGAACGGACGGCAGTCATCAACACCTTATTTGGTTCTGCCGGGGAAAATGCTACGGTTTTACCTGTATTTAACTGTGACTGCGGCAGAAATATACATGTGGGAAAGAATTTTCTGGCAAATTATAATGTGACCATTTTGGATGTTGCTCCCGTTAATATTGGTGATTATGTGATGATAGGGCCAAACACATTGATCACTACGGTAAATCATCCGCTTTCACCGCTTGGCCGCCGCCGTCATCTCGGCATTGCCAAGCCAGTCAATATTGGCAGCGATGTATGGATCGGCGGTAATGTTACAATTTTACCGGGTGTTACTATAGGCAGTAATGTCGTAATAGCCGCTGGTGCTGTTGTTACAAAGGATATACCAGATAATTGTCTAGCTGCAGGTATTCCAGCTTCAATTATTAAGCAGTTAGAAAATGATATTTAGGAGGAGATAATGAGTCTAGCAATAAAAATGCCCAAATTAGGGTTTGGTTTGATGAGATTACCAGTAAATAACGGTGAGATCGATATACCGAGAATGAGTAAAATGGTCGATGCCTACATGCAGGCTGGTTTTAATTATTTTGATACAGCCTATGTGTATCATAGCGGCAAGTCTGAAACTGCCATTAAGGAGACATTGGTAGATCGTTATCCGCGAGAATCATTTTATCTGGCTACCAAGCTGCCTGCATGGACAATGAAAAATCCAGAGGATTGTGACATTATTTTTAATGAACAACTGAAACGTGCCGGGGTTGATTATTTTGATTTTTATTTGCTGCATAGTTTGGAAGACGGCAGCAATTACAATACTTATGTTAAATATGGATGCTTTGAATGGGCGATGAAAAAGAAGGCTGAGGGAAAAATTAAGCATTTTGGTTTTTCTTTTCATGGTACACCAGAATTATTAATACAAGTGCTAAACAGTCATCCGGAAGTAGAGTTTGTCCAAATTCAGCTCAACTATGCTGATTGGAATAATCCATTGGTTCATTCAGGCAGACTTTATGAAATACTTTATGAACGTCATATTCCAATCATAGTGATGGAGCCAGTTAAAGGGGGGATGCTTGCATCATTGCAGCCAGAGCTTGAAAATATGATGAAAGTGGTTCATCCAGATAAGTCGATTGCTTCTTGGGCATTGCGCTTTGTCGGTTCACTAGATGGGGTAGTTACCATTTTAAGTGGTATGTCAAATGAGGAACAAATAAATGATAATTTAAAAACCTTTACAAATTTTGAGGCTTTAAACGAACAAGAAAAACAAATTATAGAAAATGTAGTGAAAAAGATGCAGGATATGCCGCTGATTCAGTGTACGGCTTGTCAATATTGCTGTGACGGTTGTCCATCAAGTATTCGAATACCGGATGTTTTTAGGGCATTAAACACTATCCGCTTGTACCCAGGTGATAATCGGCCGAGGTTGTTTTATCGAGGCTTGGTAAGCAGTTCTGGACATGCGTCAGATTGTATTGCATGCGGACAATGTGAGAGCGTATGTCCTCAGCATCTGTCAATTATTGAACTTCTGAAGGAAGCAGCCGCTAAATTTGATCAGCAATAGGAGGAAATTATAATGGAAAAAATTACTGATTCATTTATTTTACAAAATAGTTATCCGATTCCATGTGTTGGATTTGGCACATGGCAGACACCCAATGGTGATACAGCGATTCAAGCTGTTAAAACAGCGATTGATGCGGGTTACAGACATATTGACACAGCTGCCGTTTACGGTAATGAAATCAGTATTGGTCAAGGTATCAAAGCGTCTGGAATCGATAGAGAAGCATTATTTATTACAAGTAAACTATGGAATACTGAAAGGGGCTACACAAAAACATTGGCCGCTTTTGAAAAAACACTGACTGATCTTCAATTGAATTATCTGGATTTATATCTTATTCATTGGCCGGCTTCTGAATCAAAATATTTTGATTGGGAACAAATCAATTTGGATACATGGCGGGCAATGACTGAACTTTATAAAGCAGGCCGCATTAAAGCAATAGGGGTATCGAATTTTATGCCGCATCATTTAAAAGCATTACTGGAAACAGAGATTGCACCAATGGTTAATCAGATTGAGTTTCACCCAGGTCACATGCAGGCAGAAACGGTTGCTTATTGTCAAAGTAAGAATATTTTGGTGGAAGCATGGAGTCCGCTTGGCACCGGGCGAGTACTTAAAAATGAAATGTTGCAAAAAATTGCTGCAAAGTACAATAAGTCAACAGCTCAGCTATGCATTCGCTGGTGTCTGCAAAACAATGTGCTTCCGCTTCCTAAATCGATTACCCCAGCTCGCATTATTGAAAATTCACAAGTGTTTGATTTTGTAATAACCGATGAGGATATGGAATTGATTAATAGAATGCCGCCATTTGGAGCCTCTGGGAAGCATCCAGATCAAGTTGATTTCTAATCGTAGGGTTAGATCTTGATTCGATTTATATTATAAGTAGTTAGAGTTAAATTAATAGATTATTTTAAGGTCATATTTTTTACTAAATTAATTTCTATTGTAATTAGATGGCTATATGATTTAGATTTTGATTGTGTGCTAATTCTACCCCATAATTTCACATGTTTAAAAGTATGCAATTTTCTAGCTTTGGTGTAAAATATCTTTATGCTATTAGTGAGGAGCGGATATTGTGAATCGAAGAGTCTTAATCATTGTAAACCCCCATGCCGGTAAGGGCATGATTAAACGTTATCTGTGCGATGTCATCGAACAAAATTTCCACCGTATGCTCCTTTTTATCTTCTGAACGAACGTGATGTCATTGGTATTTTTGTCAAGCATCAGTGGCAGGTTTCGGTCGTAACGACTCAGGCTAAAGGGGAAGCGACACAGCTTGCCAGTGATGCGGCCCTGCATTATGATTTGCTTGTCTGCAGCGGTGGTGACGGCACATTAAATGAAGTTGTCAGCGGTTTGGTAAAGGATGAACGCCATATACCGATTGGTTATCTGCCGGCAGGCACAACCAATGATTTTGCTTCATCATTGCAGATACCAAAAAACAATCTGCCGGCGGCTGCCCAGCAAATTATCGATGGAAAGGGCTTTTTGTGTGACGTAGGTCATTTTAATGATCGGATTTTCATGTATGTAGCCGCCTTTGGCGCGTTTACAGAGGTTTCCTATTCTACCCCACAGGATTTTAAAAATAACTTTGGCCGTGCTGCTTATATCCTTGAAGGCATCAAAAGCCTGACCAACATTGTCACCTATCATTTGAAAGTGGAATGTGAAAATGAATTGATCGAGGGTGATTTTATCTATGGTCAAATCAGTAATTCTACTTCCGTCGGCGGGTTTCAGGCAATGTCCTTAAAAGATGTGCAGCTGGATGACGGTCTGTTTGAATTGCTGCTTGTCCATCGGCCGAATAATCTGCTTGATTTACAGACAATTATCGCCGCCCTGCTGACTCAGGATGAAAACTCCAGCTGGCTGGTTCACCGCAAATTATCAAAGGTAAAAATCACCTGTGAAACACCAGTGCCATGGACACTTGACGGTGAATTTGGCGGAAATCATCAAACGATGGTAATCAGAAATCTGCCAAAAGCCGTTGAATTTATTGTGCGCAATGAGGAGCAGTCTTTGGTATGAATCAGCCGCAGTCATTGAATTCACGGTTTCTGGTATTAACCGCTCTGCTTCAGATAGCGAATGAGCTGGATGCCTGCGGTAACGCGTATTTTACTGAATTAACCTTTAAACAATGGTATTTTATGCTGGTGGTTACCCATTTGTTTGAAAAACCGCCGACCTTACGGGCAGCGGCTGATGCATTGGGTACTTCACATCAAAACGTGAAGCAAATTGCTGTTAAGCTTCAGGAAAAGAACTATCTAAAAATTGAGAAGGATAAAAGTGATTCACGGTCACTGCGTCTGATTCCCACACGAAAATATCAGATTGCATCCCGGCAATGGCTCGAAAAAGACCGTGAGTTTGCACTGACAATTTTTAAAGATGTTTCTTTGGAAGAACTGACAACATTATATACAGCCTGTGCCAAAATAGAAAAAAATCTAAAGGCACTGCAGGCGGATAAATGATAAATAGCATCAAAATCATAGGCTCCATATTAGACTGTGCAAAGAATAAGTCTGATATGGGGCTTTTCTAAGGTTATATGGATAAGCAACAAGGTTTAATCTCCGTGAGGTAATGCAAAGCGTGTGAAGCTGTATTATAATAAATTTATAAGATTCAGTATTAGGATAGTTTGACAACGAGCGAAAAGGTATGGGATGGAGGGAGAAAATCATGAAGAGTAAATTCAAATTATTTGTTGCGATTTCTTGCTGTGTGATTGCATTGCTGCTTTATGACAGTGTGAGACATGAGCGGCCGGCAGAAAGCCCATCGGTAATTGCCCAGCAGTTTCATGTTGAATGGCAAACTGATGATTTTAAGCTGAATCAAACCCATCATTATTACAGTATTCTTTTTCCATCTAAGAAAACATACGTGATGTTTGGCATTTACCCTAACAATGATAAGGTCTATATGCAAGTATGCAAAAGTACAAAGGGTTATGACATATTAAAATTCAATGATAATTATTGGAGTCAAGTTGATAAAACAATAAACATTAACTATCATGAACTGCCGATGACAATAAACTTAAAAAAGGATACTTCGATTAATGAACCGAGAATGCTTGTGCGTGCATCTTTGGTCAATCAATCGGTGTATGTGAATGTGCTTTATATTGACACAAACGATGTAGATGGGGAATTGACAGACAATAATCCAACAATTTCTAAAATAATTCAATTTTTAGATCGCACACTTATATTAAATGAATAATTCATCTAAATAAAAACTGCTTCATAGGTATCATTCCTATCAAGCAGCTATTTGTTTTAACAATCAAGCAGAAAATTCAGGAAATAAGGAAGCTGACGGCGCCACCAGCACCAATCATGAGCGACATCATAGCCCCAATAATCAAACCAAGCATGGACACCCATTTTCTCAAACAGATACTGCATCTGATGGGTACTTTTCACCATGTCATGTTCCCAGTCACCCTGCCCGCAGCATAATACGATGCGTGATTGATTGTATTTTTCAATATAAGGATGATTCGCCGGCAGATTCTTTAAATAATCAAGCGGTGAATTGCGGTATACCAGCTCGTCCATGTATCCCTTAAAGAAATATCCGGCATCATAAATACCGCTTAAAGCCAGACAGATGTTGAAGATATCGGGCCGGCGCAGGAAGAAATTGACGCAATGAGCTGCTCCCATGCTGTTGCCGGTCGTCATCAGACCTTGAGCATAATAACCTTGATCATTTTTGTTGATTTCAAAAATTCTCGGTACTAATTCTTCAATAATATAGTTATAATAGCGTTCATGCAGTTCAATGCGGTGTCTGGCATCACCATATTCATCAGACCATGTTTCTTTATCGATGCTGTCAACACAGAAAAACTGAATCTTACCCGCATCGATATACTCCTTCGCTGCCTCAATCATGCCATTATTTTCATAATCAAAGAAGCGCCCATCCTGAGATGGAAAAACCAGGCATGGCTTGCCGCCGTGTCCGTACACCTTAAACTCCATCTCACGGTTTAAATGCCGGCTGTATTCTTTATAATAAGCTGTTTTCATATTGCTGAATCTCCTTATTCCTGAACATATTTAATAAATTCCTGTACCTGTGCCATTGTTTTAAAGCGGGCGGTCACCATTTGATTACCCATAGCTGAAGCGAGGATATCCGGCATCCGCTCTTCCATTACAATCTGCGCCAGATACCGGCTCTTGATCTCCGCAAGCGTATGCTTGTATTTTTTTTCATCAAAGCGGCTTGCATAGACACAATAAAATTTATGCGCGCTCTCACCTCGGCGGTTTTCATCATAGACAATCATATCTGCATAAATCTGATAGGCATCACAGAGATTGGCGAAGTCGATCATATCCGGTGTATAACCGCCGGCTGGCCGCATATTGACTTCCAGAGCCGCCCAATCGCCGGCTTTGCCAATACCCTCATGATCCTTGTTTAATTTAAAGAACTCAAAATGCACAAACCGGCTTCTCACCAGAAAGGCCTTCACGGATCGGCGGCCAAGATCAAGCAGCTCAACAGGAACTTCCTTCATTGTATAATATGACATATTCTCATGATCGTTGACAATATCCATGATCGGTGTTGGAAAACAATGCGCTGTTTCAAAAATCGGCCGCTGGTGACTGTCGATAATAGCATCATAAGAATAAATCGTACCGTCAATAAATTCCTCCATGAAATAACTGACCTCAGGCTTTTGAAGATAGAAAGACTTCAGTTCTTCATCATTGGTGATTTTATATGTAGCACTGGCACCGACACCATTATCCGGTTTGACGATTAAAGGATAACCAATCTTGCGGACAAAAGGAAGATCATGCTGGTAATCGCTGACCAGCTGACCTCTGGCACATGGTATTCCTGCTTTTTGATAGCATTTCTTCATTCCTGATTTCAGTTTAAAGCCTGCCAGCTGACGTTTTTGAAAACCACTGGTAATATTAAAATCCGTCCGCAGCATGGCATCTTGTTCCAGCCAGTATTCATTGTTTGATTCCAGCCAGTCAATCCGCCCGTATTTATGAATGAAATAAGCCACTGCCCGCATCATATCATCGTAATTTTTCATGTCCTTAACATAATAATACTCAGTCAGACTTTGCTTTAATTCATCCATCAGCTGATCGTAGGCAACATCACCGATACCTAAAACAGTAACTCCGTTTTGCTTCAACCGGTCACAGAAATTCCAATAGCTTTTTGGAAACATCGGTGAAATAGCAATGTAGTTCATAAGCATCCCCCTTTATGATTAAGATTATTTTACCATAATTTTATTCATGGTGTGAAAAAGTTTCTTGTATTTATGAATAATTTTCATTATAATGTGAAACAACAGAAAGAAGGTATTATTATGTCAGTAGAAAATGTCAGAGCTTATTTGAAAAAATTTAATAAGGATCAGGATATTATTGAGCTGGACGCGTCAACGGCCACGGTAGAGTTAGCGGCTGAGGCGTTGGGAACTCAGCCTGCCAGGATTGCTAAAACCTTATCGTTTAAGGTTCAGGACAGCTGTCTTCTTGTGGTCTGCGCCGGTGATATGAAAATTGACAACAGCCTCTTTAAACAGGAATTTGGAGTTAAAGCAAGTATGCTGAAAGGAGAAGAGGTCGAGGCGCTGAGCGGTCATGCAATTGGCGGCGTCTGCCCGTTTGCGGTAGCTGAAGGCGTGTTGGTATGCTGTGACACATCGCTGCTTGCCTATGACTTTGTTTATCCAGCCTGCGGCAGCTCACATTCCTGCATTAAGCTGACGCCTGAAGAATTATTCACCTATGCGGCGGCTGATCGCTGGGTTACAGTATGCAAACCTAGAAATTAGGCATAATCAAGGGAACAATATTAAACGCTTTCATTGCACACTTAAAACTGTTGCCATATATGGTACACCTGATTTTGGCAACTGATGATTTAAATATGACAGAGTAAAAGAGCAAGTTTAATTAGAAGTTCATGCTAGATTAATTTCAACTTGTCCCCTCCTAAAGTGGAATTTAACTTTCACTTCAGAAAATTTAAAAACAAAGTATGATATAATATAGTTATCAAGGAGCACATTAGCTATATGGTACAAATGCAATTCATAAAGTTTTCTGTGTTATTTAAAAGGAAGGTGATTTAATAACATGACAGAGTTATATATCACTGTTATTACATTGTTTAAAACGATTATCCCATCTATTTTACCAATCATCAATTTTATCTTGCTTTTGTATATTATAAAATTACTTAAAAGTAAAAATTGATAAAACAAGGAATTAAAAGCACCGTCAGTGAGTTCGCTGGCGGTCTTTCATTTCCTATAAATCTTGGTTCTTAAATTCATGAATCGCTAAAGCAATTTCTAACGAACCACAGCATACTATTGCCAGCATCATTTCTTGCCAACAAGCCATAGATATGACCTTTTGCTTAACATTCAAGTTTACTTGTTCAACGGCTGTAAAATCACCATATTTTTGGTCAGCTGCTTTGTGGCAAGGATAATCTGGTAATCTATCATCCAGCCCACCTTTCGCAAACAGGCAATACTTACTACTTATTCAAAATCAAAGCCATGAAGATTAGCGGTTCATCGGTTGGATTTTCTAAACCATGCCGGTTATTGGCATCACAGAACACCAAATCACCCGGCTTAACCGGATAGGTCAAATCATTATCCGTATAAATGCCGCTGCCTGATAAGATATAATAGCTTTCCGTATCATCAATATGTTCATGAACGCCGATACTGCTGTGCGGATCAATCGTCACCTGGGCATACATCTTGGCTTTGCCATCCAATTGCTTATCATTCATCAGCCGTTCAATCTGAATAGTTCCAATACCGCCGGCTCTTTTTTCATAAATTTCTATTTTACGCTGGTTCATTTGATCACCTCACAGCTATTATAAAATAAAAATCTGTGAAAGCAACTGGTAAAGTGCTAAAATAAAAGACAGAAGGGAGTAGGACAATGGAAAATTTATTCAATGATCAATTTAAAGAACTGCTTCAGGCATATCGTGCTAAGATGCGGCATCTGCTGAAGAAAAATGGATTATATGCCGGTCAGGATGCGATTCTCTTTGTTTTGCTCTCACAGTCTGGTTTGACTCAGCAGGAGCTGGCTGAAACGTTAGCTCTCAGCAAATCAACCATTGGCACCTCATTAAAACGGATGGAGAAAATGGGTCTGGTAGAACGCCGGGCTTACGCCAAAGACAGCCGCTGTAAATGTATTTTTATTACTGAAAGCGGAAAAAAACTGGCAGATTCATGCCAGCAGGAATTAATGGGCTTTCACCGTTATATTTTCTCAGCATTTACTGAATCAGAAATTCAGCAAATTAATCTTATCCTTGAACAATTATGCGGACGGATCGAAGAATATCATCTTTAGATCAGTCCGTATTTTTTAAAGCTCTTATAAATGGCATCCTGATCCACACGTTCGCAGACATCATCGGCAATCTGCTTGATGCTTTCACGGCCATTGCCCATCGCAATGCCTACCTTGGCATGCAGAATCATTTCTTCATCATTTAATGAGTCACCATAGGCAAACGTATCAGCCAAATCAAGCCCATAATGTTCTAAAATGACATCCATACCGCTGGCTTTTGAGATCCCCAGTTTGATCATTTCACCATTGATTAGACCCATTCGTTTTTCGCCATGGACTAAAATCTTAAAATAAGGTGATAAAACCTTTTCCATTTTCTCAATCGCAGCCATATCTGGGGCAAAGAACGTGCATTTATTGATTGGATCAAGATCGGAATTTAATTCACTGATCGAAGAGAAGTTCATCGTGCTGATCGCGAAGCGCGCCATCTCCGAATTCATTCCCTCGCGTTCTTTAAACATAGTCAGAAAACGCTGGTGAGCAAGCTCATCCTGAAAAGTCTTATGTTCTCCCTCCATGGAGTAGCCAATACCTAATTGATTCAATGTATCTAATACCAGTCTGACAATTTCCGGCTTAAGCTGTGTATAAAATAATTTTTGATCATTCACCTCAACATGACAGCCGGCAGCATAGATGGCACCATCAAAGCCAAGATCATGAACATCATGACTGACTGAGGATTTAACGCGGCCGGTGCAGATGATGCATTTATGACCGTTCTCCCGTGCTATCGCAATCGCTTCTTTTGTGGATTCCGGTATGCCATGCAGTACATCATGGTCAATCAGTGTTCCATCGATATCCAGAAATATGATTTTCTTCATGCTTACCTCCCTTTTTAAAAAATCGAAACCATTATATCACGAAATCTGATAAAAGTCTGATATAATAGTGGAAAAGAGGGTCTGACAATGAATGAAAAGAATATAAAAGCATGGACATATTTCCTGAAATTTCAAGGTGAAACACCCGCTGATACAACAAAAACAGTAAGCTGTAAGCAGCAGGTAAACGATGAGCAAGCATGGCATGAGCTGCGCGGCCGATTATTAAAGGGTGAAGCGCTGCCCTTGGATGCATCAATGAATGCAGCCTATCTGATGCTGCTGGATCATCAGGAGCAGCCATCGCTGATATTAAAAGCTGAGGCGGATGGTTTTTATGTGGAAAGCGATATTGAGGCTTATGTGCCGGAAGCGGATATGCCTAAACTGATTGAAAAGGGCAGACAATTTATGAAAGCAAACATGGTTCATGAATTTGCCAGTGATCAAATGATGAAGCTGCCGCAGCCGCCTTTATGCAAAGCCGCTGTTAAACCGCTGATACCGTTAAGCAAGGCGTTTTCAGAGCTTCCAATCAAGCAGGATTTCCTATCCATTATTAATGAACGGAAGAGTCACCGAGTATTTGACAACGCGCCGATCAGCCTTTTAGAGCTGAGCTATCTGCTTTGGTGCACACAGGGCGTAAAGGATGTAATCGGCAATGGTTATGCGACAAAAAGAACAGTGCCGTGCGGCGGTGCCCGTCATGAGTTTGAAACCTATCTGTCAGTAATGAATGTGGAAGGTCTGCCTTGCGGTGTTTACCATTATCTGCCGATGGAGCATGCCTTAGAGTGTATCAGAGAAGAAAATGATCTGAGCGCCAAGACTAGAACTTTGCTTTGTGATCAGGCATTTGCCGGCAAGAGTGCCGTTACTTTTATGTGGAGCTGTGTCTGTTATCGGGCTGAGTGGCGTTACAGCATCGATGCTCACCGCATAATTCTTCAGGATATCGGGCATGTCGGTGAGAATCTATATCTGGCATGCACATCAATTGACCTTGGCACTTGCGGTGTCGGCGCTTATCTGCAGCAGGAATGTGACGCATTCTGTGAGCTTGACGGTGAAGAAGAATTTATCGTATATACAGCGCCGGTAGGGAGGGTTTCATGATTTCCGTATGTACACTCAATCCAGCATTGAATTATACAATGCGCTGTGAAGGCCTGCGCCTTTATGAATTAAATCAAAGCAGCGGTGAAGTCATGATGTGCGATGACGCGGGTGTCAATCTCTGTCAGATTTTTAAAGAGCTGCACAGTCCGGCAATCCTTAAGGGATTTGTGGCTGGCTTTACTGGTGAAGAATTGATTTCACATGTGAAAAAGTTAGGGCTTGAGGAAGAATTTATACATTTAAAAGAAGGCCTGAGCCGGGTGAATATAACGCTGAGCGGCATTAAAAACACTTTGATTTCAGCTCAGGGGCCGATGATATCATCGGATGAAATTAAAGAATTATTTGATCAGTTTATTCTTTTAAAAGAAAGTGATACGCTGATTCTAAGCGGTGATGTACCGCCGTCATTGCCTGAGAATTTCTATCAGACAATTCTTGGTGTTGTATCGGCGAATCATGTGCGCTGCTGTGTGGATACAGGCAATGCTCAATTATCGAAGGTACTTGATTATCAGCCATTTCTTGTCAAGGTAAGTGAAAATCAACTGGAGGAATTTTTCCAAACCAGAATTTATACATTAAATGAACTGATTGAGCATGCCCGTAAGCTGAAAGCGATGGGTGCTTTGAATGTATTAGTATCAAGAGGAAAATTAGGAGCCGTATTGATCGATGAGCAGGATCAGGCATTGAATTGTCTGCCGGCAATTGAAGAGGTTGTCAGTTTGAATGGCTGTGAGGATGCGCTGCTGGCTGGCTTTTTAGCTGCTTATCTGGATACCGGCAATTACAAATCAGCGCTGAAAATCGGTGTGGCAGCCTATGAGGCGAGCGCTAAAGTTTTAGGCTTGGCTGACTCTGCGGCAATCAAAGCCAGCTATGAACAATTCTTATAGTTGTTTTCTGTCTGAAAAAGCAGTACAATCATAGGACTGACTTTGGAGGAACGAAGATGAATGATGAAAAGAGAATTCAGGCATTAACTGAACAGATGGACTTGATCCGCATAGCGATTGAAGCGGCTTATGAGACGAGTGATAAGCAGACAACGCGTGTGGATTATCTATATGCTGAACTGGCTCAACATGCTGATTATCAGCGGCTGGCTAAGGAACATACGGCCCTGATGGTACAGCAGTTTAAGGAAAAGAGGAATTTGAATGTTTAAACATCCTTTATGGGAAAAATTAAAGCCGTGGATCGTGCTGTCTACATATATCTTAGTGCTGCTTACGGCACTGCTTAATTTTAAGACGGTCAGTGAGCATCTGCTGTGGGTGATATCACTCTTTAATCCATTGCTTTATGGGATTGCGATAGCCTATGTGCTGAATCAGCCGATGAAGCATATTGAAAAATTTCTGAGATCACATATGAATCCGAAGGGCTATCTTATAAAGCATGTCCGCGGTATTTCAATGGTGCTGACCTTGCTTCTGGCGGCTGTATTGCTGACGCTGATTTTTATGATTGTGATTCCGCGCATCTTTGCTTCTGTAGGTACTTTGGTTAATAATGTAACGGTGCTGGTACGCGGTTTAGTGAATAATATGAATGATATTCTTGCATATTTTAATGTTGATCTGAATCTGATTGATTTGAAACAGGTAGAAACGTTCCTGAATATGCCATGGAATGAAATTGTGAATAATGCCATCAGCATTGCCCAAAAATGGCTGAGCAGTTCAGCTTCCGGCATCGTATCGACAACGGTGGCATTCGGCAATACCTTTGCGACTTGGTTTGCGGGATTTATGTTCTCTCTGTATCTTTTAGCAAGCAAAGAAACGCTGATCCGTCAGATGAAAAAGGTACTGGTTGTAATTTTTAAAGAAAAGGGTGCGAAGCGCTGTGTCGTTATCGGCCGCAAGGCAAATGAAATTTTTTCTGGATTTATCGGCGGTCAGCTGATGGAGGCTTGTATTTTAGGTATTTTGTATTACATCGGCATGACGCTGTTTAAAATGCCGTTTGCGGAATTAATCAGTTCAATTATTGCGATTGCCTCTTTGGTGCCGGTCTTTGGTGCGATGTTTGGCATGATTATCGGCGCTATTCTTATTTTTACAATCAATCCGCTTCAGGCTCTGGTATTCATCGTTTTCTATCAGGTGCTTCAGGAAATTGAAAATAATTTAATTTATCCGCGGGTTGTCGGCAGTTCAGTAGGATTGCCGGGACTTTGGACGCTGTTATCCATTTTTGTATTTGGCGGCTTGTTTGGTGTGTTTGGTATGCTGACAGCGGTACCGACAACCGCGCTGATTTATAATCTGTTTGTGGAGTATGTCAATAACCAGCTTGAATCAATGGCAATTACTGTTGATGAGGAAATTCATCACTCAGCAGAAAATGCCTGAGAAATGCTTGAAAATAGAGGACTTAGCTTGTTTTGTATGAACAGCCATGGTAGAATTAAATGTACGAAAAAATGACTTAATAAAGGAGAATGATATCAATGAGTAAAATGTTATTTACTTCAGAATCTGTTACTGAAGGACATCCTGATAAAATATGCGACCAAATCTCTGACGCGGTGCTTGATGCGATAGTTGCTCAAGATCCAAATGCCCGTGTTGCGTGCGAAACTTGCTGTACGACAGGGATGGTCATGGTTATGGGAGAAATTTCCACAAAATGTTATGTAGATATTCCTAAAATTGCCCGTGAAGTGATTTTGGATATTGGCTATGACCGTGCAAAATACGGTTTTGACGGTACAACGTGTTCAGTGCTGACGGCGATTGATGAGCAGAGCGGCGATATCGCAATGGGTGTTGATAATGCCCTTGAAAGCCGTGAAGGCAGTGAAGCAGCGGAAACCGGTGCCGGTGATCAGGGAATGATGTTTGGTTATGCCTGTGATGAAACCGAGGAATTGATGCCGATGCCAATCTCATTGGCCCATAAGCTGGCTAAGCAATTGACAAAGGTACGCAAGGACGGTACTTTAAGCTATCTGCGTCCGGATGGCAAGACACAGGTTACGGTGGAATATGAAGATGATCAGGCTGTGCGTGTTGATACAATTGTAATTTCAACTCAGCATGCCGATGATGTGACATTGGATACGATTCGTAAGGATCTGATTGAGCATGTAATTAAAGAAATTATTCCATCCGCATTAATGGATGAAAATACGAAGATTTTTGTGAACCCTACCGGCCGTTTTGTTATCGGCGGTCCGCAGGGTGACAGCGGCTTAACCGGCCGTAAGATCATCGTTGATACATATGGCGGTATGCCGCGTCACGGCGGCGGTGCATTCTCAGGCAAGGATGCGACAAAGGTTGACCGTTCAGCGGCTTATGCGGCCCGTTATGTCGCTAAAAATATCGTAGCGGCTAAGCTGGCTAAGAAATGTGAAATTGAATTAGCTTACGCGATTGGTATCGCGCATCCGGTTTCAATCATGGTTGATACATTTGGTACCGGCAAGGTATCTGATGAGCGTCTGGCTGAAATTGTGGATCAAGTCTTTGATCTGCGTCCCAGCGCAATCATTGAAACCCTTGATTTAAGAAAACCGATTTATCGTCAATTGGCGGCTTATGGTCATATGGGACGCATTGATCTGAATGTGAAGTGGGAGCAGTGCGACAAGGTTGATGCCTTGCTGGCAGCTTTAAACGAAGCTTAAAAATTGGACAGCGCAGGCTGTCCTTTTAGTTGGGAGAAAACATGAAAAGTAGTAAAGTCGAATTGATACAGCGCGGATATGCCGATGAAGAAATGATTCAAGCGGCTAAGCTGAAAACAGAAGCAGAACTGATTAAGGACTTAAATTCAAAGCTGGCATGGGAGCGCACGGCGGCAGTCTACGCACTGAAACAGCCGGATCGCTTTGCTTCACTCTATATTGAACTGTTAAGCAAAGAGAAAAAGCTTTATACACGGCTGGCATGTTCAGAAGTATTGGCGGCAGGCGGTGAAGAATGCGCGCGCAGGCTGAGTGAATGGTTAGGTATGATCGGACATAACCAGCATCAATGCATCGGTTTGACATCAAAGAAAAAATCATATCCGCTGCCTAGAGACTTGATTGCCAGAATCATGGCGAAAATGGATGGCAGAATTTTGCCCGTGTTGTTTACTCAAGCGATATTCAGTGATGAAAAGAAGCTGAGTGAAGCGTTGGATGCGATAGGCTTTATGGTGTTCTATCATCCTGCTTTGGCAACTGAACAGCAGCTGCATCAAATACTCAGACTGTTTGACGTGTGTGAAAATGAAGTGATTCATTGGAAAGCGGTGACAGCCTTAAGCGCTTATCCAGCTCCTGCTGCCTGCCGTTTCTTAGAAGTCTTATCCAGTACGGGCAATCCGCACCTGCAGCCGGAAATTCAAAGATCGCTGAACCTGCTTTACGATAAGTGTGATGATTGATTTCTGCGGCTTTAAGTTCAAAAATAGAAAGCTTTCATGTATAATGAAGACGGAAATGGCAGAGGTGAATTTATGGATTTAAATGAATTAGCAAAAACGGCAACCTTTGCCGGTGTTATCTTATTAGAAAACGGCGCTGAGACATACCGGGTTGAAGAAACGATGAGCAGAATCTGTGAACAGTATGGCGCCAGTGTTGTTGATGCGTTTGCAACCCCTACGATACTTATTGTATCTTTCTCTTATCATGATCAGCTGGTGCATAATATTAAAAGAATTCATTCACGCAGTGTTGATCTGCATAAGATTCATCAAATCAATGATTTATCACGCAATATTCGTGCGAATGCGCTGAGTGTTGAAGAATTGACAATGCGGCTGCGCGGTATCCGCAATGAAAAGCGTTATCCTTTTTTGGTAACTTTATGCTTTTCAGGCATCTGCACCTTTGGCTTTGCATTCTTTTTCCATGGCTCAATCCACGATGCAATCGCCGCTTTTTTAATTGGGCTGCTGATTAAGCTGTCGGTAAATCTAGCTGAACAGATTAAGCTAAACAGCTTTTTTGTGAATGCACTGGGCGGCGCTGTGGCGGCATTATCAGCCATGATACTGACTCACTTAGGACTGGCGGATCATCTGGATATTGTGATTATCTCATCGATTATGCTTTTGGTGCCTGGACTTGCGATTACCAACGCAATTCGGGATACCGTTTCAGGGGATCTGCTTTCGGGGCTTTCAAGAACAGTGGAAGCCTTTCTTGTGGCGGTAGCGATTGCCATCGGCAGCGGTACGATCTTCATGCTGCTGGGAGGTTTTTAAGATGCTGATGTCAGGTTTTTCCGCCTTTTTGGCCTCCTTGGGCTTTGGCGTAATTTTTAATGTCAAGGGCAGACATCTGTTAGTGGCAGCCCTTTGCGGCGGTATCGGCGGCTTTACTTATGCGCTGGCTTTAACATTTAATATTTCGGAAACAATTTCACTGATGATCGGCTCCATCTGTTTGAGTCTGGCGTCAGAATTGGCGGCACGGCGGATGAAGAGTCCGGTGACAACTTTTCTGGTCTGTGCCTTGATTCCGCTTGTTCCCGGCGGCGGTATGTATAATACGATGATTGAAATGGTTAAGGGTGATGTTTATCAGGCACTTGTAACCTGTGCGCAGACGATCATTGATGCGGGATCAATTGCGATTGGCTGCACGCTGGTAGCATCCTTAATGCGGCTTGTATTTAAAGCGAAAGTGCGAAAGGAGACATGGCTGTGAAGAAAGTAGAATTGTTGGCACCCGCCGGCAGCATGGAAGCCCTGATCGCGGCTGTGCAGAATGGCGCGGACGCGGTTTATCTGGGCGGCGCTCATTTTGGTGCGCGTGCTTCAGCAGTTAATTTTAATCATGAACAGATGCGGGAGGCAATAAGCTATGCACATCTGTATGGCGTTAAGGTATATGTGACGGTCAATACATTGATTCGCGATGAAGAGCTGGACGCTTGTCTTGACTATATCGGCACTTTGTATCAAGCTGGTGCGGACGCACTGATTATTCAGGATCTCGGTTTGATGAATTGTGTCAGACACCGTTATCCTGACTTTGAACTGCATGCGTCGACGCAGATGCATATTCATAACCGCGACGGTTTAAAAATGCTGAAAAAATGGGGAATTAAACGCGGTGTTCTGGCTCGTGAAACACCTCTTGAGCTAATTAAAGAATTATCGGATGAAGGCATTGATCTGGAGGTTTTCGTTTACGGTGCTTATTGTGTGAGTTACAGCGGTCAGTGCCTGATGAGCAGTTCCATCGGTCATCGCAGCGGCAACCGCGGTGAATGTGCCCAGTCATGCCGTCTGCCGTATAAACTGATTCGTGAGACAAATGGCAGTCAGTCAGTGGTGGAAACCCAAGGGAAGTATCTGCTTTCCCCTAAAGATCTCAATACGTTGAGTATTGTTGATGAGCTGATCGAAGCCGGTATTGATTCCTTTAAAATCGAGGGCAGGATGAAACGGCCTGAATATGTGGGCTTAGTAACAGCCATGTATCGTGAGGCAATTGATGCCTATTATGCGAAAAAAGTCGTTCATGTCGATGACGCTAAGCTTGAAGCGATGCAGAAGCTGTTTAACCGCGGCTTTACCTTAGGCCATCTTAAGCATAAGCTCGGCAATGAATTAATGAGTACGATCAGACCCAATCATGTCGGTATTGAAATTGGTCAGATCGTGGCAGTAAATAAAGATAAAATCAGTGTTAAGCTGCATCATGAATTAAATCAGGGGGATGGCATCCGCATTCTATGTGAAAATGAGGATGTAGGCTATGTCGTAAACTATCTGTATAAAGACAGGCTGCTTGTAAATCATGCCGATGCGGGAGATGTTGTCGAACTGAAACGCATGGGCGGTGAGAGAATCAAGGCACCGGTACTGAAAACCAGTGATGTGCGCCAGCTTAATGAACTTGGAAAACAAAATCAAGACGGCCGCCGTAAGGTAAAGCTGCATGGTAAAATCATTTTGCGTGAGCATGAACCGGTAATTTTACAAGTGTGGGATGATCAATATAAGACAGAAATTCTCAGCGATCAATTAGTAGAAAGGGCGGTTAAAACACCGCTTGATGAAGAACGCATCAAAACACAGCTGATGAAAACCGGCAATACACCTTTTAGCTTTATCGATATCAGTGTTGAATTGGAAAAAGGGATGACCTTCCCTATATCGGCGCTGAATGAGATGCGCCGGCAGGCTTTGTCATCGCATGCCCAAAAACGTCAAGCCATCTGTTTGCGGATACCAAACCCACAGCCGATGCCGCGTATACAAAATGAAGCAGAACCACTATCACTCATTGTTTCTTGTATGAATGAGGAGCAGGTAAACAGTGCCTATGCGTGTGGGATTGAAAAGGTAACAGTATCTGAACGTGAACTCTATAACCGCATGAAAGTGACCTATCCTGATTTAATATTCAGCTATCCGCGGATTATGAAGCACCATTATGACATCCCCGGCATTATTCAGGAGGTCGGCGGCTTAAATCATGAAAGCATCATGGCTGGCAGCGGCTTAAACTGTTTCAATGCGCAAAGCGCGGCTTTCCTCTTTGCGTCAGGTGTCAGGACGGTGCAGCTCTCTTTGGAATGCTCCCTTGCGCAATGCGCCGCATTGATTGAAGCTTATCGCCGATATCATGAAGGCGGTAACTTTGCCGCGTTGATTTATGGCGCCTATGAAAATATGCTGATGGAAGCATGCCCGGTAAATATGGCACTCTCCGATGGTCAAAAGCAAAGCTGCCGCTTATGTAAGGGTAACGATCGCTATTATCTGCAGGATCAAAAGGGCCAGCATTATCCGCTGCGTGGTGATGAGGATTGTATCATGCATCTATATCACAGTGAAAAAAGAGATTGGCGGCCGCAGCTTAAGGAGTGTCAGCAGGCAGGTATCAATACTTTATTAGTTAATTTCACGTTTGAAAAGGCTGATGAAGTGAAATGTATTTTAAATGAAATAAGGAGGGATTTGCAATGATCAAGCTCATTGTCAGTGATCTGGACGGTACGCTGCTTCAGGAAAATCATCTGATGAATCAGGAAACTATAGATGAAATAAAAAAACAGATGGCGAGGGGCGTCGACTTTATGGTGGCAACCGGCCGTGATTATCCTGGTGTTACACCAATCTTTGAAAATACCGGCATTGATCCTGAGCTGATCTTGCTGAATGGCGCTCAATATCGGGATCATGGCGGTGTGATTAAGGATAACATACGCTTAAGCGCGTCACAGATTAAAGCGGTGGGTGAAATCTTTGCCCGCTTTCATGTAGTATGGAATGTATATACTGCGGATGGCATCGCATCCTTATTTAATGAGGAAGAAAATCTGGATGCTTTTATGGAAACCGCTTGGCTTGATGGTTTCTGCACACCGGATACAAGCAAAGAAACCTATCGGGATTTTTATGTGGGCTTAAAGGTTTATTCAACGATTGATGAATTGCTGGCTCATGAACCGGATATTTTGAAAATGGAAGTCCATGATGGAGATCGTGAAAAAATCCATCAGCTTCAGGAAGCATTAATGCAGGTAGAAGATATTGCTATCGCAATTTCTAAACCGATTAACATTGAGGTGACGCATGCCGATGCGCAAAAAGGCATCATGCTGATGAAAGTCATTGAAAAGCAGGGATTATGCAGCGATGAAGTTATGGTTATCGGTGATTCAGCCAATGATCTTTCAATGCTGACGCGTTTTAAATATTCCTTTGCGGTAGCCAACGGTGCCCAAGCAGCCATTGAAGCAGCTAATTATCTTACGGCAGATAATACTGATTTAGGTGTGGTGAAAGCAATCCGTCAGCTGTGCAAGGATTAAATTGATGGAATAAAATGATATTTTCAGTTGAAGTTAAATGTGTAAATTCCAAAAAAAGCGATGAAATCAAGGGTATCTAATTTTATGAAAATTCAGCGAATATTTTCATTCATTAAAGTGCCTGAAAACGCTTGCAATAATTCTGATTTGCGATACAATAAAAGTACCAAAGAAGAGAGGGAGTGATGGTCATGAATCGAAGCGGAAGAGTTGTTGTTTTTGTGAAGGTTCATGCTGGAGCTCGCAGTGAGAATGCTTTTGTGTGGTTTTAAGACGGACGTGTGCGAATGCGTTCGTTTTTTTTACACAGAATCTCTTTTCTTGAACTGTTTAGACTGCTAAACAGGTTAAATTCGGACAATCTTGCTTCAGGCAGGAAATGATTCATAAAGGAGGAAATAATCATGGATCAATTCAATGAGGTGTTCTGGAACAGTGCAGCAAATGGAGATTTTACAGCTATCTGTGCAGAAATTAAAAAAGGTGTTAATGTAAATTATCAAAATGGTGAGGGAAGAACAGCATTAATGCGCAGTGCGAAGCGCGATTATAAGGATATTGTGCGGGTTTTGATTGACAATGGAGCTGATGTGAATATCAGAGATAATAATGGTAAGACAGCAATTATGGGTGCTGCGAAAAAAGGCAATAAGACAATTGTAAAGAAATTGATTGAAGCTGGTGCTGACATCAACGCGCAGGACAATAAAGGCCGTAGCGCACTGCATCGTGCCGCTTTCCAGGGCATGGATCGTGTGATTGAAGAATTATTAAAGAATGGCGTAGAAGTAAACGTTCAGGATGCTGAGGGCAGAACACCTTTAATGGAAGCTTGTCTGGCATTTAAATTTGATGTTATTAAACAGCTGGTGGAAGCCGGCGCTGATGTAAATACTGCGGATCATCTTGGCTGTACAGCATTGATGAGAGCTGCTTACGGCGGTTATGTTGATCTGGTTAGCTATCTGCTGGATCATGGCGCTGATAAAGAGGCTGTGGATAAAGAAGGTAATAAAGCAGTTCATTATGTACGTGAACATTGTCTGGCTGAGCTTAAGCCAATTTTGAAATAGGAGGATCTGCAGATGCGAGATTATTTAGCACATGAGGTAAGAAATGTTACTGTCCTTGGGCACAGCGGTGCCGGTAAAACAGGAGTTCTTGAAGCGATGCTTTATTTCACAAAGGCCAGTGACCGTTTTGGTAAGACCAGCGAGGGAAGCTCTCTGATCGACTATGATCCAGAAGAAATCAAACGCGGTATTACGGTTTATTCAACAATCGTGCCAATTGAATGGCGGGATACCAAAATCAATTTCATCGATACACCGGGTTATCTGGATTTCATCGGTGAAGCGGAAAGCGGCTTGGCAGCCGGCGATAATGCGTTAATCGTCGTGGGTGCTAAAGAAGGCGTGCAAAGCGGTACGCAGACAGCGTGGGAAGCCGCCCAGTCCAGAAAGCTGCCGACCATTTTCTTTATCAATAAATTAGATGAAGAACATGCTTCATTTAAGAAAACGTATGAAGGATTGCGTGAAGCTTTCGGCAAGACAGTAATTCCATTTGAAGTACCTATCGTTGAAAATGGTGAGGTTGTTGGTTCAATCAATATTCTGCGTGATAAAGCATGGTATTTTAAAGGTGAAAAAGCAAACCGTGATAAGGCGTGTGACGTACCTGATGATATGAAGGATGAGGTTGCGGAATATAAGAATCAGATTGCTGAAGCGATTGCTATGGGTGATGATGAATTAATGGAAAAATACTTCTCCGGTGAAGAATTCAGTGAAGCTGAATTAACCCGCGGTGTGCGCATTGGTGTTCGCAGCGGTGAGATTCGCCCGGTATTCTCTGGTTCCGCGATCAATATGACCGGTATCGAACGTCTGATGGATCTGATCGTTAAATATTTCCCAACTTATGGTGAAAATGGTACTGTGACTGTAACGGATATTGAAAAAGAAGAACCAGTTGAATTGCAGACAACAGAAAATGAAAAATTCACGGGTCTTGTATTTAAGACGATTGTTGACCCATTTGTTGGCCGCATTAGTTTTATCAAGGTTAAGAGCGGTACATTGAGCGCTGATTCCAATGTCTATAATCCTAAGAAGGATAAGATGGAAAAAATCGCGCAGATTTATATTATAAAGGGTAAGCATCAGACAGCGGTCGGCAAGCTGTTTACCGGAGATATTGGTGCGGTGACAAAGCTTGGTTATACGCAGACCAATGATACACTGTGTGATAAGGGCTGTCATTATGCCGTTGATCCAATTAAATTTACTGAACCGATGCTGGGTGTTGCGGTATGGCCAAAGTCAAAGAATGATGATGACAAGCTGAGCAACGCGCTGGCTAGAATGGTTGAGGAAGATCAGACATGCCGTTTAGTAAATAATAAAGAAACAAAGGAAAATGTATTCTATGGTGTTGGTGATCAACATATCGATGTGCTGGTTTCTAAGATGCGCGCTAAATACAAGGTTGAGGTTAATCTGACTGTGCCTAAGGTTCCATATCGTGAAACCATTAAGAAGACCGTAGTTGGTGAAGGCCGTCATAAGAAACAATCCGGCGGTCATGGACAATTTGGCCATGTATTTGTGGAGTTTTCACCAAATCCGGATACTGAAGAAATGGTATTCGAAGAAAAGGTATTCGGCGGTGCCGTACCTCGTCAGTATTTCCCAGCGGTTGAAACCGGTTTGCGTGAATGCATGAATAAAGGTTATTTGGCAGGCTTTAAGGTTGTTAATCTGAAAGCTACACTGCTGGATGGTAAATATCATGATGTCGATTCAAGTGAAATGGCCTTTAAATTGGCGGCTCATTTAGCTTATAAGGATGCAATGCCAAAAGCAAATGCAATTCTGCTTGAACCAATCGTAACGGCTACAGTTGTGGTGCCTGATGAATATACAGGTACGATTATCGGTGATTTCAATAAACGCCGTGGTACGATTATGGGTATGGATATGGAAAATGATCATCAAAAGATTACGGCTGAAGTACCTTTAGCTGAAATGATGAAATATCCGACTGATCTTCGTTCTATGACTCAGGGCCGTGGTGTTTATACTCAGAAGTTTGAGCGCTATGAACCAGTACCGGCAAATATCGCGGAAAAGGTAATTGCCAATACGAAGAAGGAAGAAGAGGAAGAATAGAATAATTAGAAAACCGTGGTTTCATATGAGCCACGGTTTTAATTGCCAATAAGCGTTGAAAGCCTGACTATCTATTTCATATCACGTTTATCTGAGTGCTTTTGTGATATAATAACGATATGCGAGTTAAGATGAAAGCATCAGATAATATATAATCGCCGAGCTTAAATATATGTTTCAATAAAGGAGCTGATTTTATGAGTAATTATGACCCACCCTTCCATATTACAGAAAAAATGATGAATTTGGTTTCAGAAATCAGTGAACAGATTGGGCGTATCAACGTGCTTTCTCACGGAACTTTGAATCCTCACTTAAGAAAAGAGAATCGTATCAGAACCATTCACTCTTCATTAGCAATTGAACACAATTCATTGTCTTTGAAACAGATGACAGCGATTCTTGATGGTAAGCGGGTGCTTGGTGATCCAAACGAAATAAGAGAAGTAACAAATGCATTTGAAGCTTATGAAATGATGCTCTCATTAAATCCATTATCTATTAAGGATTTATTAAAAGCACATGAGACAATGATGAAAGGATTAATAAAAGAAAATGGCGTTTTTCGACATGGCGGCGTCGGTGTATTTGATGGCGAGAAATTAATTCATATGGCACCTCCGGCTAAATTTGTACCCGATCAAATAAATGACTTACTTAATTGGTATTCAACTTCTCAGCTTCAGCCTTTGATTCGCAGTGCGGTCTTCCATTATGAATTTGAATTTATTCATCTATTTGCAGATGGCAATGGACGAATGGGAAGAATGTGGCATAGCCTTCTGCTTGGTCAGTGGAAAGAAATCTTTTATTGGCTGCCAATAGAGGACTTAATTAGATTAAGACAAGCAGAATATTATGACGCGTTGGGTAAAGCTGACAGAGATGCAGACAGTGCTGTATTTGTTGAATTGATGTTAGAAATTATATTAGATACTGTAAAAGAAATAGTAGTTGTGGGTGAAGATGAAAATAATAAAGGCGCAATTAACGAATCAGTTCAAAAATTGCTTAATGTGATGGGAAATGAGTCACTTCCTTTGATAGAAATAATGCGAAGATTAAACTTGTCACATAAACCGACATTTAGAAAGAATTACCTTTTGCCTGCTCTGAATTTACAGCTAATAGAAATGACAATACCTGATAAACCAAATAGCCGAAACCAAAAATATCGCAAAAGAACTTGAGCGCTCACCGATCAAGACAGCGACCAAGTCAGCGATCAAGATAGGGTTCAGTATATGTATCAATTATACCATTAATAGAGGATGTGACATTGAGTGAAATGTTTGCATCCTCTTTACTATGTATTACTTATAATCGATAATGGTACCAGCAAATTCTTCTAAGAAATATACCGCAGGAAACTAATCATTGCCATAATAAAGGATGCCCTGTCATTTGAGCATCCAATTAATGTTTGATTAATAGAATATTCAGGCGCTGCTAATTATGAATGGTGGTTATCAGACAGCACTTCGTTTTTCACGTGCTTTTTTATTCAGCGAAATGAGTGAGAAAACAGCTGAAAAAACAATGATTCCCACCGAAATTAAAAATGTTTGGTTATAGCCTGACTCGATGGATGGTGCGATATCCATTAACGCGCCAAAACCAGCTGAGGCAAAAAGTATACCAAAATCCATCATAAAATAAAAAGTAGCATTGGCGGTAGCACCGCGTTCAGCAGGAGAATCCACGATTGCTATTGCATTTAAAGTAGGTGAGACGATTGCCATCCCTATGCCGTAGCAAGCGCCGGCAGCTAAGAAAGCAATATAAGAGGTCTTAGCAGTAAAAGCTAATAAGAGCAAGGCAGCAATCATTGCTAAATGCCCTGGAATAATCATAATTAAGGCGCCATATCGATCAGCAACTTTGGCGGTTAATAAACGAACTGCCAGCATTGCCACGGCTGCAACTGTATAAAAAAATGAAATCTGTGTGGAATTTAATAGTAAAACCTCTTGTGCATAAACGGTTAGGAAAACAAGAATACATGCATAACCGCCAAAGAATATCGTGTTAATAAGGGAAGCAATAATCGCTTTTTTCTCAATCAGCTTCCATATACCTTTATACTCTGCCGGTGTCTTATCCGCCATTGTATTCTCTTTATCAGCTTCAATTACTGGTGATTTTTGCTTTTTTTCATAATTCATAAACCAAGCGAATACAACACCGAGAGCGTAGGTAATTGAGCAGACAAGAAACATTGTGGAATAGCCGCCCATATCAACAAGTGCCAGACCAAGCATAGGCCCAAAGGCGAATGATATGGTATTACCGAGATTAAACATTCCCATGCCTTCATTCATTTGATCACGGGCCACAATATCTGAAACGACAGAAGCCATGGCAACCGTAACGATACCTTTTGCCACACCCTGCAATACGCGCACACCTAAAGCCACGCCTGGCAGCGGGATTAAAGCCATTGCTATGGTAGGCACTGCAAACAGCAGACAGCCATATATAATTGAAATCCTTCGGCCTTTGATATCGGCAATCCTGCCGCCGAAGAATGCCATAAGAATGGAACCAAAATTAAAGAAAGATGTCAGCTGACCGCCTAAAGATTTAGAATTCCAAGCGATATTTGCATAAGAAGCAAGGTTACTGTCAAGCATCCGCATGCATATATTCGTCGCTAAAGCTGCTAAGCATACTAAAATAAAGTCCTTTGTCCAAATAGATTTTTTATTCATAATCAACAACCTCCTTGATCATAAGCGTGTATTCATTACCCATATAAGCTGAATATCGATAAATGAAATACATAATAAATATGAATAAAGAAAGGCTGAATTTTTGAATTCAGCACTTTGCATTAATCATAAAACGATTTTATTACTCTTCTTCATTAACTACACTTCTGCCGACACATGTAACATCCGTAGCCTTGATTACAAATGAAGCGATGATAACAGTTACAGCAACAGCTAGATATGAAGTTGTATAGCCAAACTTATCAGCAATTAATGATACAAGAATAATACCTGTAGAAGAAATAATACGTGTGATTACCGATATTACTGCCCAGGCATTATTAAAGTCATAGCGTCCGAATTTTGAGCCGGTAACAGACATCGTTAAGTTATTGCCGCCTGACATAGCTCCCATAAAACAGCCGCCGCCGACAGCCAGAGCAATCGCGTTGCTGCCGAATAGACCGGCAATGACTGCCCCAAAACATAACAGACCAGCGATAAAGAAGGTTGCGTTTTTTACACCGAATTTATCATCTAAATAGCCAGCAAACCAGGAGAAGAATAAACCGACAGGGAACATTACCGTAAGCAGCATGATAGGGTATTGAATGTCATGGCCCCATGTAACCGCGGCGGTTACAAATTGCGCAATAATTCCTGATGCACCCATCATTAATACACCCCAGCCAATTGCAATCTTCCATGTTTCTGAGTAATGAAGAACCTTTGAAGCATCCCACGGACTTGTCCGTTTAAGTTCTTCACCGCGTTCCCAGATTTGATGAGCCTTCTCTTTGGTCATCGATTGATCATTATCAGGGAATGCGCCAGCTTCTTCTGGGTTATTTTTAACGAAAAAGAAGGTAACGATGATTGTCAGAACCGCAATACCAATGAAGAACCAGCTGATATTTTCAAAACCAATAGTATTAATCATGGCCTGCTGCATAATTGAAACAGATGCCGCTGAAATAGGAATACCAAATGTAGCCCAACCCATGTATAATCCTTTTTTAGTAGGGAACCAATTGGCACCCAGCAAGCCTGTACCAACCATGGAAAAGCCGACAACTGCCATGCATCCCAAAGTCATGGCAATACCGTAAACGATAAGACTGTCAGCATGATAAATGAAATAGGTAGCGAAAATGAATATTACCAAAGAGGATATAATTGCAGATTTTGCACCTTTGGCATTTGCTAATTTTGTGAAAAGCGGGATACTCACTAAAGTCAGCCAGCCGCCTGCTGTGGCAAATATCGTTAATGATGACATACTGACACTAAATTTACCTACTAAATAATTATTAATAACATTAAGACCATCAGAAGTAACAGCTGTACTTAAATAAAAATATACAATACTGATTAAAATGATAAACCAACCTTTAGAACCAAAATTACTGGAACCAGCTTTAGGCTTTTTACCTGTTGTTTCAGACATTCGCTTTATCCTCCTTTTTAAAAGCATTATCTAAAATTAGACACCATTATTTATAAAATGTAACCCCTTACCTATGACGCAAGTAAAGTATATAATATCCGCAAATGTCCAACAATGGACTGAAAAACCAAAAGACTTGCTAAATAAAATACAAATTTGGATTTTTATACAATCATATTTCAAAAACATCAAATTTATTTTTAAATTAAGTATGGCGGATGGCTTAAATAAAGTTTTAATACATAATAAGGAAGCTAATGGTATTAAATTATCAATTATCGGAATTGCCATAAGGTTAAAAACAGCTCTAGATATTGTTTTGGACTTTAAACCAATAAAACAAAAAATTATTATAAGGAAAAGAGGGTATGAATCGATATTTATCCTTTAGTAAACCTATTTTTTGTTTTAGAAGTGAGAGTTTCAGTGTTTTATGGGCTTATTTGCAATTGGATAGGGTGCTGACGGACTGATTTTCAAAATCAGGTGAATCATTGCACTTTGGTCTTTTGCCTAAAATATGAAGCCTTATTTCGGCCTGTATTAAGATAGTGGAACATAGTTTGTCAATTTATAAAGGTCTATAATTTTGGTAAGGAGGTATATAAACCATGAATTCATTTAATCAGACAAATCCTAAAAAATTTGCTCGCAGCGTATCAATTATCGGTGTTGGCTGCACACCTTTTATGGAAACTTTAAACGATCCGGAAACAGAAGGATATACGGAAGGTGATTTATTCGGCTATGCCGCTTTATCTGCGATGGAGGATGCCGGCATTTCACCTAAGGATGTAGAATTTTATTTTCACGGCGAAGCTAGTCCGCTGAATGGCTCAAATTATTTGACGCCTAATATGCAGGTAGCAGAATGGTTCGGTATGCGGGGTAAAGCATCACTTCATCACTCTGAAGCATGCTGTACGGGATATCTTGCCCTGGATCAGGCAGTTCAGGCTGTCGCATCAGGTAAATATGACGTTGTACTGTCTGGCTGTGTAGAGTTTGGCGATGCTTTGGCAACCGAGGGAAAACCTGCACATATTCGCCATAAATTCTCATTTGACGAATTTCAGCGTTCTACGCAATGGTTAGTTGATAATGCATATTCTCGTCATTTATTATCTAATTTAGGTCATGACAACAGTGCGGCATGGTATATGGAAAAGGCGGGTTTAACACCTAAACAGCTTGATGATGCCTTATGTATGCTGGCGGTAAATGCCCGGCATAATGCAATGAATAATCCTTTAGCGATCGATCATCAGTTATATGAAGATTTAGCTAAAGAAGCTGGTTATGAGAATGTATTGGATTATATGGAATCATCAAATAATCCACGGGTAGGCAATTATATGCGTATCTCAGGTTTGGAGCATAAATGTGATGGTGCTGCGGCAGTAGTTGTATGCGCGACGGATCTTGCAGAGAAAATCTCTAAAAAGAAACCGATTTTAGTTTTAGGGGTAGGCAATTCTGCATTAGAGGCTAGTAACCCATTCCTGGAAGTCTATGGTACTCAGGAAGCAGCCCGTCAAGTTTATAATGTGACAGGTGTTAAGCCTGATGAAATTGATTTAATGTATGTGAATGATTTTATTATTTCATCACAGTTGATTTCGGCTGAGATTGCCGGTTATATTCCTGAGGGCCAGGCATGGAAATATGTAATGGATGGACGAACTAATATTGATGGCGATAAGCCGATTAATCCTAATGGCGGACGTACAGCCTTTGGTCATGCTCATGCGGCTTCCGGTCTTGCCGATGTGTATGATGCCGTAAAGCAGATGCGTGGTGAAGCCGTTAACCCAATTAAAAAACTGCCGAAAACAACATTCTTAAGAGGTTTCGGCGGCGGTCAAAATCTTTGCAATATCATCTTGAGAACTAAGGATTAGGAAAGGCGGTAAAGTTAAAATGGCTGTTAAATTAGAAAGAATTGTTAAGAAATACTATGATTTTTTAGAGGAAGGAAAAATCATGGGGCGTGTTTGTCCGCAATGCAAAGCAGTAGAATGGCCGCCGGTTTATGCATGTAATGCCTGCGGCAATATGGAAACTGAATGGCAGGAAATTGATGGTGAAGCAGAAATGTTTTTACTGATTACTCCTTCTGTTATGAGTTTGAAGCCGGAGCTGAAAGATCTTGAACCGTATGCGTATGCATCGGTGCGGCTAAAAGAAGGGCCGGAAAGAAATGTGATGGTACGCGGTATCACAAAGGCAAATGAAGCAGAAATACGTGCTAATATGCCATATCCGGTTCATGCGGTTATCGTTCAGCGAGATGGCTATAAAACAGTTGTATTTGAATTAGGGCATAAAAATGATACAGCGGCTGAAGTATGCTCAGCTATTGCTGCTGAAGAGAAGGCTGATGCAGTTATCTGTGATGAAACTTTAGAGAAACTTATTCCATTAGTAGCTAAAGCCTATCATAAAGATGCTGCTGCTATTAATGCATCGACAGTATTTAATGATTTCAAGGCCCCATCTGTTGTTTTTGTTGGTTTGACAGCACAGCTGGAGGATGAATTTGATGTGATGATTTCTATTACTGAAGCAGGTGCGGCAAAAACCGTCGGCGATTTAGCTGAACTGATTAAGAAACAAAAATAGATTTAATTCTAGTAATTCAGAATGAAGGAGCGAATTAGCTCCTTCTGTGACGAAAGGGAGGTTATTATGAATATACTGGATACAATTATGGAGAAGGCTAAAACAAATCCACAGCGGGTTGCTTTTCCAGAATGCTGCGAAGAAAAGATTTTACAGGCTGCCAGAGAATGCGCAGACAAAAAAATCTGTATTCCTTATTTGGTAGGAACTCCAAAAGATATTCAAAAGGCAGCCGAAGATTTTAATATTTCACTGGATGATATGGTTATTTATGATGCTTCAGACAGCGAAAAGGTCGAAGCTTTAATAGCCGCATACTGTTCTGGAAATACCATGTTTTCTGAGAAATCAATGCGCCGCCGGGCTGAAAAAGATGCCATGTATACAGCATTGATGCTTCAGGCTGTCGGTGAAGCCGATGTTACATTTGCCGGTCTTACACATTCTACCGGCGAAGTAATTCTTGCCGGTCAAATGGTGATTGGGCTAAAAGAAGGTGTAAATACGATATCAAGTGTAGGAATCTTTAATATTCCTTCCTATCAAGGCTCTAAGGGCAGTTTGCTTGGCTTTGGTGACAGTGCTGTTTGTGTTGATCCGGACAGTGAGCAGCTGGCGAGCATTGCCATTACAGCTTGTGATACCCTGCATACTTTGTTGGATTGGGAACCAAAATGTGCGTTATTATCTTATTCGACATGCGGATCAGGTACTGGGCCTTTTGTTGATAAGGTTACTGAAGCAGTAAGAATTGCAAATAAAAAACGGCCGGATCTTGCCATTGATGGAGAATTCCAATTAGATTCCGCAATTAATCCAGCCATTGCCGCTAAAAAGGTTAAGCGGGAAAGCAAGGTTGCCGGTCAGGCTAATATCATTATTTGGCCGGATATCGATGTTGGTAATATTGGGGTAAAGCTGGTTCAGCAATTTGCTAATGCTGATGCTTACGGCCCGATGCTGCAGGGCTTTGCGAAAATCGTATGTGATTGTTCAAGAGGTGCGCCGGTTTCTGAATTGGTGGGCAATATCGCGATGAGCTGCGTCAGAGCGCAAGGTGAAAAACATGAAAGATAAACGTATTTTCACAATAAATCCAGGTTCAACTTCAACGAAGATTGCATTATTTGAAGGAGATAAATGCCTGTTTTCAGAAAATGTGGCACATGATGCTGATAAATTAAAGGAATTTAAGAATATCGTAGATCAATTTCCTTACCGAGAAGCAACGATTCTTGATATATTAAATAAAAATCAGATTGATTTAAGTACGGTCGATGCTTTTGTAGGACGCGGCGGCGGGCTGCTGGCTGTCGAGGGAGGCACATATATTGTGAATGATTTATTGCTGAAGCATGCGGCTGAAGGTGCTAACGGCATATCCCATCCTGCTCAATTAGGTTCATTATTAGCTGATAAGTTAGCTAAACAATATGGCAGGCAGTGTTTTGTAGTAAACCCGCCGGATACTGATGAACTGCAAGATAAGGCCAGAATGACAGGGATAAAGGACGTATATCGCAATGTGCATCTGCATGCCTTAAATCTGAAAGAAACGGCAATCCGCCATAGTAATCAAATGGGCAAGCAATATGAAGAATCAAATTATATCGTTTGTCATTTAGGCGGCGGTGTTTCCGTATCTGCTCACTGTATGGGACGGATGATAGACGGCAATGATATTGTCGGCGGTGAAGGCCCGATGGCGCCGACACGCTGCGGTGCAGTTCCTGTTGTGGAAGTCTTGAAGTATATGAAGAAGCATCAGATTGAAGCTCAGGAAATGGAAAAATTAGCTATGAAAACCGGCGGCTTTGTTTCATGGCTGAAAACCTCTGATGCACGGGAGATTGAAGCGCGTATTGCACAGGGTGATAAGGCAGCCCAAATGGTATGGGAAACCTTTATCTATCAGGTAGAGAAATATATTGGCGCCATGGCTTGTGTGTTAAAGGGTAAAGCTGAAGGAATTCTGTTAAGCGGCGGGATGGTTCATTCAAAACATTTAGTTCAGCAAATTACTGAAGACTGCAGCTGGATTGCGCCAGTGTATGCATATCCCGGTGAATTTGAAATGGAGGCCATGGCAGCGGGGGCTATCCGCATTTTGGATGGTTTAGAAATACCTAAGGAATATACAGGGATTCAGACTTGGCAGGGTTTTGATTTTTAATCTTAATTAAGGTGCTCTGCTTAATGAGCACCTTTTCAAAAAAGGAGAGGAATATGGATTTAAATAAGAAAAGATGGTTAATTCTGATTGCTTCTTGTCTGATTAATTTATGCATTGGTTCATTATATGCATGGAGTGTCTTTGCTTCACCGATGGCTTCTTATCTCAGTGCACTTACAGGTAATGAAATATCCAGCTTAGCGATTGTGTTCACTCTTGCCAATGCAGTTGGCCCGATTACCATGATCGGCGGCGGCTTATTAATTAAAAAAATAGGCTCTAAGCGAGTTATTATCTGCGGCGGCTTATTATTTGGTATGGGTATGATTGCCACCGGTTTTGTAACATCAGAAGCAATGCTGCTGATTACTTATGGTTTAGGTGTCGGCTTAGGTGTCGGCATGGTATATGGCTGTACCATTACTAATACGATTAAATTCTTTCCTGATAAAAAGGGCCTGATTGGCGGTATTGCGACAGCCTCTTATGGCATAAGCTCAGTGATTATCCCGATTCTTGCCAATTGGCTGATGAACTTTATGGATGTGACATCATGCTTCAAAACTGTGGGTACCGTGATGCTGCTGATCATATGCATATCGTCAATGGTAATTCAGGATTGTCCGCCTGACTATTTACCTAATGGTTATCAGGGAAATCAATCACAGGCAGGGAAGAGTGTGAATTATACATGGCAGCAAATGCTGCACACACCTGTTTTCTATGTGATGCTATGTATGCTGTGTGTCGGTGCTTTTTCAGGTCTGATGATAATATCTCTCGCTTCACCGCTAGCACGAAGAATCATAGAAATCTCAGCTGCCGAAGCGGCTGCCGTTGTTTCAATGATCGCATTGTTTAATACGGCCGGCAGAGTTATCTGCGGATATTTATCTGACCGCTTTGGTATATTAAGTACGATCAGAATGGTCTTCACAGGTTCAATTTTAGGTCTTATCCTGCTGTATTTTTCCAGTCCTGATACGGCCTTCATGTTTTATCTTGGCGTAAGCATCGTGGGCTTCATGTTTGGTTCAATCATGGGCATTTATCCTGGCTTTACAGCTTCCCAGTTTGGCTCCGCAAACAATGGCGTGAATTATGGCATCATGTTTATCGGCTTTGCGGCAGCGGGTTATTTCGGACCAACCATCATGTCCGCTCTGTATAATTTAACGGGACAAGATACACCGGCAATCCTGACAGCCGCGGCCTTAAATATTCTGGGTTTACTGCTTAGCGGTATCTATAAAAAGCTGAATCAGCAACATGCATAAACGATTAAAAGTGACAAAATAAAAAGGGAAGCTCCTCTGTTAAGATTCAGAGATCTTCCCTTATTTTATATTTTAACCCTTATACTTGTAATCACCGCTTTGATACTTTGGCGGAATAGTTGGAATCTGTAAATAAGATGGATATTCACCGCCCGTATGAATGACATGCTTTGTACCTTCAGGGCCATTATCCGTATAGAAATTCATGCCATGATCCTCATACCAATCGGTTTTGATGAATTCTGGTGTGATTTCAACACGTAGCTCCTCACCTTTATGCCATATTCTGGCATGCGGATGGATTTCAACATCCAGCTCATAAACTTTTCCTTGTTCTAATGGTTCATCCTTTTGATGGGCCATTACCGGCTGATAATCAGTGCTTTCAGATAAATCTAATTCTCTGCGTGAGGCTCTTGACTGACCCCAAGCACCGCGATAATCAAATCCCATGCAATCAATAGGAATATAAGTGCCTTCAGCATTATACTTTTTAATAAAAACAAATAAGTCCATATTATCATGACCGCGGCATTCAATAAATAAATGCAGCTTCATATAGCCAATAATTTCGGTATCCTGATCAAATTTAATGCCAAAAGAAGCCATACCCGTTTTACTGTCATAAACAAGTTCTGATGTTTTTACGCTGGGATTCAAAGTCATTGATCCATCTTCAGCATTTAGATATAGCTTTTGATAAACAGTTCTGGCAATAGGAAATTCTTTTTCAGGCTTATTTGGAATATAATCAAAATTATAAGCATCCATTACGTCAACCCTTACCTTTGGCGTAAACTCCCAGCCATTTCGAATATCTTTTAAATAGCGGTCATAGAATTTGCGGAGATCCTCCATATTATCAGGATTATAAGTATCCGGCCATTCCATATCCCGGTGCAGCCGGAGCCATTTTTTAGGTGATCTGATTTTCCTGAAACCAACAACTGAACCTCTTAAATGGAAATGACACATACCTCCGCATACATAAGCCGGAACCTTTATGTTTTCCCATACCGGTGTTTTACTGCGCCAATAAGCATCATAATATGGATGCTTCAGATACATATTCCCTAAATCTTCAATCCAATTTTTACATGCGCATGCGGTAACGATGCCATTCTCAAAACCAGGCCGAGGTATACCGTTGAAGGTTAAGGATTCAGTATACATATTTCCAGTGCCTTCCCATGCGGCAATGCATGATAAGTGAGGAGGCTGCTGTGCTGCGATACGCCATACAACCATGCAGACACCTGAATTGCCAAAGAAAGATGTCTTTCCGTTGCACCATGGCTGCTTAGCAATCCATTCAACATAATCATAGCCGTCTTTACCGTCTTCAATACCCCAAAGATTCACATCTCCCTCAGAATTGCCAACCCCGCGTGGATCTACGTTCGCGACAGCATAACCGTGATGACACCAGTAGGCGGGATCTGCTGCTTCAAATTTAGCCATTTCTGAAACAGTCTGCGGCGGCACACCCATTAGTTTCCAGCCATCCTGCCCTTCATGCGGCCTTTTGCCGAAAGGTCCCCAGCAAATAATAACCGGAATAGGCTCAGCAGCATTCGCTGGCCGATAGATATCACTGTATATTTTAGTTCCGTCACGCAGCACACAAGCAACATCCTGCTCACAAATAATATGCGGAGCAGCTTTAGTTGCTGTATAAGTTCGTGGATTATACTTTGCACAAATTGAAAAATCAGGGACCTGCTTACCCTCAGCACGCAGTTTATTCACCTCATCAATCGTTATACCAGGGTGACCTTTGCGCATAATAACATCGATTTCTTGCCCTTCATATTCACGTTTTTCTATTTTAAATGTAGTTTTATCTTCCGGTGAATAAGTCGGCATACCGTCTAACTTCTCGATTTTTTGCATGTTTTGCCTCTTTCCTTTAGTTAATGAAACTATCTGACATGTATTTAGTACAATCTTGAAGCATTTTTGATTATTCGCAATCATGAGCTTCTGCATAATGAAAAGCACGATCAGGACATTATAAAAATGATGATTCTATGAATTACTATTTGAACCATTTGCGTCATAGGTCTACCTATATGATTCAATTATTCATTCATTGCTGCTCACAGCTAAAGCTTGGTATAATAGCTTCTTCTTATGTGAATCATGTACTATTTACAGCTTCAATTATAAATAAAGAATAGTTCGTTACCTATGTACGCAAGCACAATAAAAAATAGAATAATGAATGAATTCTTAGGCTTAGGATCTTTATTATATGCAATTTAAAAGCATACAGACTAATTAAAAATGAATTAAACTTATATGTGAGCTGAACGATAAGCACTCTATTCTATTATCCATTGCTTTTTTCACGATATTTCAGCATTTTTAAAGATAAATTGATTTTCGTGACTTGTTCAACTGACTCAAAATCAGCCCCGATGATATTTCTTATCTTATCTAAACGATAGTACAATGTATTCTTATGAATAAATAACTTATCGCATACTTCCAGCGGCTTTTTCGGATTAACGAGGTATTCCTGAAGGGTCTCGGTTAGATTTGTTTTATGCTTTTTATCATACTCAATCAGCTTCATTAATGGCGGATATAGCACCAGCTCTGATTTACCGGCTTCTAATAAATATTTTGAGGCCGCATAGATCTGATAATCATCAAAAATATAAATACACTGTTCCGGATGAATTTGAGTACCCATTTCAATAGCGCTATTTGCTTCTTGAATATATTGCTGAGAAGCATTTAAATCTTCAAAAGCATTGCTGATACCAAGCAGTACATGAATACTGCGAATTGATTTCTCCCATTTTAAGATGCTGGAGCGCTGGATGGGTTCATCTCTTGATACAAGAAATAAAATCCGATTATTTAAAATCAAGTAAATAGAATTAGCAATCATGTTTTTTACATATTCGGCAATTGAAGAAACGGCTTTTAAATCTTTACCATCGCTGGCATTTAATTCCACAGCCATAAAATACAAATAATGCTTAACAGTATAACCTAAGGACTGCAGACGGGAGACCATAACTTCAGAATTAAAGGGAACACCACAGGTAATTACCGATAATAAATGGTTATAATAGGAACCCTTATTCAGCATATAAAACTCCTGCTTCTGCAGATGCAGGCTCAGCATAAAAGAAATAGGTTCTAAAAAGGCAAGCATGCAGTCACTTATATCATAATTATCAAAGACACTGATAGCAGCCATAGCAACATTGTTGACATAAATCAGACTGTAATTATTGCGGGAATAACCCAGTATATTAGCTCCTGCTTCTTCATCGACATCATAATAGCGGATTTTAGTGCTCTTTGATAAAGGCGTCATGAAATTGATTCGATTAAGCATGGCAACCGCTCCTTCATCCAGATAGCCTCTTCTGTATTCCTTAATAAGATGTGTATCTGTTTCACAGAAGGAAGAAAAGGCCATGACACTATATGCATTATCAATAATACTGATCGGTCTTTGATAGATTTCAGAAATTGATGCAACAATATCATCAAGAGAAGCATTCTCAGAGATATTCTTTGCCAGCTGCAGGATAAAATGATCCATTTTTTCCGCCGTCTCTCTCAGTTCTTCGGCATATTGATACAGATTCATAAAGGCTGATTCATCACTGCACAGTATAATCAGGGCAGCATGATCGCACAGCATAGCCGGTAATTGGCTTTTATCTGTATTCAAAATGATAAATTGAAGATTATCTGGAAAATCAAAGGAAGTCAAATCTTTATCATTAATAAAATATAATGTATCTTGATTAAACTTGAGTCCATAGGTTTTATCCAGTGCGGTTATCATCCGTATCCGGTTGATGGTTTGGTTAAGCTCTGATGATTTCTTCAGCATTTTAAATTCTTCATGCTTTTGAATAAAATTTAAAATAAGTTGAAAATTGTTAAGTTCACAGTTGTTGTTCATAATTGCTCACGATTTATCATAAAAAATATGTGTGATAAATTGACTCCTTTCTTCAATTATAAATCCATGTAAATCTGCATTTTAAATTATATGCTAAACTGATGATACCAAAACTTTCATATTTAAGGGGCTTATTTCATTATAGATTATAGCATAGCTTTGTACTCTAGACTAATGATTTATGTTAAACCACTTATTATTATAAGTATGAAATGATTGATCAAAAGGAGGAGTAAATATGACAATCAAGGAAGAAGCAATTCAAGTGTTATGTAAAAAGGCAGCAAATTTGTTTGGTATGGATGAAAAGGCGTTAGGGGCAGATACTCGATTTGAAGAAGATTTACACTGTAAGTCGACAAACATCGTTCAATTTTCGGCAGCCTTGGAAGATGCCTTTGAAATTGAGGTACCTTTTATGGAGCTGAAAAAAAAGAAGACATTTGGTGAAGCAGCGGATTGGTTAGCTAATCAATTATAATTATGAGGAATAATAAATATGTTGTGTTTGTAGTTAATCCGGGTTCTACCTCAACAAAAATTGCATTATTTGAAAATGATCAGAAGATCTTTCAAGAGAATGTGAATCATGATATTAAAGAACTGCAGGCATGCAGAACGATTCATGATCAGCTGCCAAAACGAATGGCAACAATTCTGAATGCAATCAGCGATCATCACTTAGATTTATCTGGCATTGATGCTTTTGCTGCGAGAGCCGGCGGTCTTGTGGGATTAAGCGGCGGTGTGTACCGGATTACTGAAAATAATACTTTATATGAAACGACATTGAATAGTAATCGTCATCCCAATGTGTTGGGGCCGCAAATTGTCATCGAGCTGGCTAAGATATATGGCGGTGAATGTTTTACGGTAAATCCGCCTGATGTCGATGAATTATGCGACTATGAGCGGGTTACCGGTTTTAAGGAGCTGTTTAGAGAAAGCCGCGGACATCCTTTAAATCATAAGGAAAACTGCATTCGTTACGCACAGTCAATCAACAAGCATTATGAAGATCTTAATTTGATATGTGTTCATTTAGGCGGCGGAGTTACTGTGGGAGCTCATTGCAAAGGCAAATTAATCTGCTGCAATGACTGTCTTTCAGGTGATGGACCGATGGCACCGACACGTTCTGGTTGGGTGCCGCCTAGTGAAATTGTGAAAATGTGCTTCAGCAATGCTTATACGCAGGAGGAAATATTAAATCGAATTTCAAAATGCGGTGGTTTTACTGATCACTTAGGTACTGCCGATGTGCAGGAAATCGTGAAGCGCATTGAAGCGGGCGATGAATATGCAGCATTAATTTACAATGCGTTTATTTACCAAGTGGCTAAACAAATCGGCGCTTGTTCAGTGGTTTTAGAGGGACATGTCGATGCGATTATTTTAACCGGCGGCATTGCCAAAGACGATTACTTAAAAAAGCAAATTAGAAAGTACATTGAATGGATTGCTCCGATTATTGATCAGGCCGGAGAATATGAGATGGAGGGGCTGGCATCAGGTGCAATCCGTGTGCTCAGCAAGGCTGAACCGGTTAAGGAGTATACCGGCATCCCAATCTTTAACGGCTTTAAATGTAAAGGAGCACCAATTCTGAAAGATTATAAAGGGTAAAGTGCAGCAGAGCTGACTTTTAGATTGAATCCCTCGTAATTGAATAACAATGAAATGTTATTTATATCAGAGGGATTTTCTCGTTGCATAAATAAAACCTGACAGAATAGGTGAAGCGTGATACTTCATCCTTTCCTGTCAGGTCATTCAATATTGCGTGAGTATGATTGGTTTAAAATTTAAAATCATGAATGGTTACTTCTTGAATGCTGTAGCTGGTGTCGGGGATAAGAATTTCGAAAGAATAACCAGCTATGAACTGTGAAATAAATCGATAGCCAAGCGGCGGCCTCAGCCCTGATAAAGCTTTTAAATCATGCAGGCGGTCAAACTTAATCAGACATTCTTTTCGGCACCATAAATCAGTTCTGGCTTTTTGCCGATCATTATTATTGCTGAAGCTTTGAAGATAGTTTTTTTCTTCATCAGAATAGTAGTGTTTTTCAATATCGCTGAAATTTATACGCTGTGATTCAATGTCAATTCCTACCGGTTGTTTTGAAATAATAGCTGCAGCATATGGATGGCAATGTGTACAGCTGATGAATAGCTCAGGATGATTTAAGACATAAGGCTTATTTTCATGATCATGCAGTACGTCTGCCTTAAAACCGCTGGCTTCAACCGCTAGATCAAGCAATAACCCTGCTGCCAGTGATAAATTTTGATCTTCTCTTTGATTAAGCGCCAGTGTGATCGTATGCCTTTCTTCATTAAGCTGGTTTAAACCTTTTTCAAAATTGGATGCTTCATTAAAGCATTCTGTATTCATCCAGTAGATGATAGTTTCAGTTTTGTTCATGTTGTTCATGATTAAAATATAACATAAAGTTGAACTCTGCACAATAAAGCGCACAGTATCATAAGGAGGTAAATATGAGCGAGCAGATTTATTTTAAAATCCATCAGCCTTTTACATGTGTCTATCATATTGAAGATCCCATGGGTGTATTTGTAACTTTAATTGTTGGAAGCAAGCGTGCCGCATTGATTGATACAGGGATGGGAATCGGCAATTTAAGGCAGACAGTTCAAGCCATTACCGATAAACCGCTGATGGTAATCAACACACATGGGCATGCTGATCATATCGGCGGCAACTATCAATTTGATGAGGTTTATATGAATCCTGATGAATATCGTCTGGCAGATCGTTTTTATAATCAAACAGATATTCGGGAAATCATTTATCAGCAGGCGAAGCAAAGGAATTTAGTACCTGATGATTTTAATTTTAACAGCTATATGTGCTACCGCTTGGAAAACAAGAGGGCATTTGATTGTGAGGCTTTATTAGACCTAGGAGATATTGTCATAAAGCCTGTTTTGCTGCCTTCTCACACACCGGGCATGACTGGCTTCTACATTGAACCCTTAAAATTACTTTTGGGAGGAGATTCAATCTGCAGTATGGTATGTTTATACTTTCCGGAAGCATCTGCGATTCAAAAGCATATCGAAGTATTAGAAAAAACAGCGGAACTGCCTTTTGAGCACATATTAACATCACATAGCAAGGAAGTGCTGAACCGTGACAATTTCGAAGCATTTATAGAATGCGCAAAAGCCTATGATGAACAATCCGCATATCGCTATCGGGACCCGTTTTACAGACATTATGGGGGGAAAATGTTCATATACGAAAGCAGAAAAAATAAAACCGCAATTCTTGTTAAATAAATATATATAAGAAAAGGAAAGTCTGAATTTAATAATTCAAAACTTTCCTTTTATTCTTATTAATCTAAATTATAAAGCTTAGTGTATTTCTCAATCAGATAATCAATATAAATATTGGAATCAAACTCCTGATGACAGACATCACGAAGCAGCTCATCGGCATTTTTACTGCTGCCATACTGATGAATATTTTTTGTCAGCCAGTCTGTAATCTTACTGAATTCATTATTTGTCAGTGCTGCTTCTACATCTATGTCACGGCACATAGCCTGATAGAATTGTGCGGCATAAGCGGTACCGAGTGCATAGGTAGGGAAATATCCAAATAAACCCTGCGGCCAGTGAACATCCTGAAGAATACCTTCCGCTGCATTCTGCGGACGAATACCCAAATATTCTTCATATTTATCTGCCCATAACTGATCAAGATGTTCAAAGTCAACCTCACCATTAAACAACTGTTTTTCCAATTCATAACGAATCAGAATATGCAGCGGATAAGTCAGCTCATCGGCTTCTGTACGGATAAAGGAAGCTGAGGAAGCGTTAATCATCAAAACGAATTCATCAATTGACACATTCTTTAACTGTTGTGGGAAGCGATTTTTCAATGTTTCATAATTGCATGACCAGAAAGCTTTAGTACGGGCGATAAAGTTTTCTAATAAGCGGGACTGAGATTCATGCATGCCATTGCTCATATTACCGGCAAGAATAGATCCTTCCAGCTTTTCATCTACATGCAGCATATACTGTGCATGACCATATTCGTGAATGATTGAGAAAATGCTTGATGTCAGTGCATTTTCACGATAAGCAGTTGTCAGACGCACATCCTTTAATGAAAAAGGTGATGTAAACGGATGAACAGAAACCCCCATATAACAGCGGTTAGGGTCAAAGTTCATGAATTTCTTCAAATCCTCCATAACTTTTTCCTGATCCTCTTGCGGATAATGCTGCTTTAAAACTGAGGTGTCAATCTGATCAGCGGCCTGCACTTTTTTAATGAACGGCAGCAGACGATCTTTAATATTTTTAAAGAACGCGTCATATTTTTCAATATTCATACCGGGCTCATTGCGGTCAAGCAGAGCATCATAACAGCTCAAATCACCGCGATAGTAGTCAGTATAACTGCGGGTAGCAGTAATTACGTCAGCCAGCATTTTTTTATAGCCTTCCCAATCACTGTTCTTTTTACATTCTTCCCAAAGAATATTACTCTTGCCAAGCAATTCTTGATAATCCATGTATACAACCTTTGGAATCATGCGGATTTCCTTTAACTGCATTAAATGCTGTTTAACAGCTTTGGCACTTAATTCATCAAGCTCCATATCCGCCATTGCTTCAATTCTTTTCATATTCTCTGGATCAGTGCTGTATGTCAGGTATTCACCCTCAAGTATTGACATCATTTTAATACGGTAATCAGCGCCATCCTTTGGAGCAATCGTAGCCATATCAAACGACATTGTTGATAATGCCAGATGATATGCATTTGTTTTTTCTTCATAAGCTTTTAAAAAGCTTAAAGCTTCTTCTTTATTCATCAGCGTCCTCCTTTGAACAATGTTACTAGTCCTCTTTATTTTAACGCAAAGTTGGGAATTAAACAAACATTCTAAGATACTTTGTTGTATAATAAACCTATCAGAAAGTGAGCCGGAAAAATATGGAGCGTTTTGTCTTAATGGGTGCGATGATTTATGATTTGCGGGCCATCCCTTATCAGAAGAGCGAGGGCATGAATCAGCCGATCCGTCTGCGCGGGCAGGCTGGCGGAGTAGCGAGAAATGCAGCGGAAAAACTAGCCGCCTTAGGTCATCATGCGATCCTTGTCAGTGCGTGCGGTTTGGATATGACAGGCAAAGTTCTGATGGAAGATGCAATTGCTAAAGGAATTGATATCAGTTATGTGAAACAGCTGCCCTCTGATAAAACATCTGGTCTTTTAGTTTTGTGTGATGAATTTGATCAGCCGGTTTCATCAATGCTGGATGCCGGTGTGCTGAATGCGATCGATCATCTATATCTTTATACGACGATGCAGGATTTTACTTATGATGACACATTTATTGCAGATAATAATCTTACGGTTGATCAGCTGCAGTTTATCGCTCATCAGCATGCGCAGACATGGCTGCTGCCGGTTGCGGATAAAAGTATTCAGCCGCTAATTAATATTCTGCCGCTGTTTCAAGGTGTGCAGTTCAATGAGCGAATGCTGAGTGAAGACTTAAAACTGCCGGTTGACAATCTGCATCATACAATAAAAATTATGCTTGATCAGCTGCATCTGCGCTCACTCTTGCTGATTGCGGGTGAAAACGGTATCTATTATGCTGATTCTCAGTGTATTATTCAGGCTGTCAGTCCAAAATGCAAAGTCTTGGATCAGACTTCAGCCTATGAAATTGTATTGAGCGCTTTTTTGACTAAAATGCTTCAGCATATGCCGATTGAAAAAGCATTAGAATACGCACTTTGTGCGCTGCTTCTTGAAAATGAAAAGAAGCGTGAGAAAACATTTGTTTTAAATGAAGAAAAAATTATTGAAAAGCTTGCAGCTTATCAGATAGAAACGATTAAGGAGGCAGTTTATGTATCAGAAATGTATTGACTTATTAAATGAACGAGGTGTGGCATTGAGTGATATTGCGGAATGTGTACTCTATCTGCAAGGGAAGTATTACCCGGATCTGACTATGGAATTAGCCGAAAAAGCAGTAAAGGGTGTGATTGAAAAACGTGAGGTTCAGCATGCGATCATCACTGGTTTGTTTTTAGATAAAAGTGCTGAGACTGATATGTGTGATCCTGAATTAAAGGATATATTAATGCGTGATGAAGGCTTGTATGGCATAGATGAGGTGCTGGCATATGGGATTTGTAATTTATACGGATCGATTGCCTTAACGAATTATGGCTATATAGATAAAGTAAAACCAGGCATAATCGGCAAATTGAATGAGCACCATGAGGTATGCAATACATTCCTTGATGATATTGTCGGTGCTATCGCGGCTTCGGCTGCAAGTAAATTGGCACATAGCCATCATTAATAAAATAGTGTATAATAAGCTATATAACTGATGAGGTGGATCATGGATAACGGGGTATTAACCAAGGATGATTTAAAAATGGCATTTGCGCAAATGGGTATTCGTAAGGGAATGCTTGTTTTTGTGCAGTCCTCACTGCGTCCGTTTGGCTGGGTAGTCGGCGGGGCTCAGGCAATTATCGATGCCTTGATGGAAACGGTCACCTATGATGGGACAATCG
>OGJC01000237.1_pt1 | contig 67633 bp, 71 predicted proteins | sample 1571941 | NCBI WGS metagenome assembly OGJC01 (sample SAMEA2582100, study PRJEB24529) | metagenome | biome: Human gut stool | place: China | collected 2011 | reverse complement strand
TGAATCAGAGGAAATAAAATTGCACTCCACACTCTGTTGCTGTACAAAATCGCTCCTTATGTTTCTACCATAAAAGTCTTGATAAATCGAGCGAGCGTATTTCTATCCACTTTACAAATTTTAGAGATTTTGCGCTGTGATACTTCAGCTTTTAATAGTTCTTGTATGAGAATTTTCTTACCATGAAGTTTGTACTTCTCTGGAGCACTCTTTTTCCCTTTAGGACGTCCCAATACCACCCCCTCTGTTTTTTTTCGTGCCAAGGCTTCTTTGGTTCGTTGGCTAATAAGGTTGCGCTCAATCTCAGCTGACAGTCCAAAAGCAAAAGCCAACACTTTACTTTGAATGTCCTCCCCCAACCGATAGTTGTCCTTGATAGTCCAAACCCTACATTCCTTGCCCATGCAAATATTCAGAATCTCCATTATCATAAAGAGATTACGACCCAATCTTGACAATTCAGCACAGATAATCAAATCATCTTTCTGTACCTTATTGAGCAATTTTCCAAGCTCACGTTTACTGTAGGCTTTTGTTCCGCTAATAGTTTCTTCAATCCAACCATCAATTTTCATTTTCTGGTCGTTACAGAAGTTATTGATCTCAAAACGTTGATTTTCCACAGTCTGCTTATCACTGCTTACTCTAATATATCCGTATATCATATCCCTAAATTTAAATGTTTATATATACATAATATGGATAGTTTTAACAGATAAACCTAAAAAGAGCATTGATATTATTTCTAATCCTTATTATTTCATCTTTGGTTAATCTTCAATTTCCATTTTTTATATAGAGTAATTTGATTTTTTCTTCTTATATTTGTGCATAGAACGAATTACTTGAAAGCAATGCACAGCAGAGCGCAGCAATAGGCACGGTTGCCAACTCGTTACCTCAAAATCGGGCACTTCTTCCAAAGCCTTTATAATAAGGCGATAAGAAATTTATTTCAGATTTACAGAAAAATATTGTAACTATAAAAATATTTAAATCTTAAGTATAAATTGCTTGAACTTCAGATTGGTGATAATATTTGAGTTTGAATAAAAGTATTTTCTTAATTTTAGGATAGTTGTCTCCCCCCAGAAGCTTCGTAGTCTCCATTACCGTAAATATAGCAAAAAGCCGCTTTTCAGGAAAAGACAAAGGTGCGGTGAACACACGGATAAATTCGACTTTGCACATCGTGCCTTTATCTGTAAAAAGAACTGTTTTCAATCTTAACTATCTTTCTCATAATGTCTATTTTTTTATAATACTCTAAGAGGGACATCCCAACGGTAATAATAGATTTTCACTTTGTTTCTGCAACAAGGAAGTGTTCCCGAGTATATGCCCCGGGGCTGAGTATGAAACTTTTATAAAACAATTTATCAGTTCTTGACGTAGATAAAAGAAAATTTATAAAGGCGGTCATTGAATTCTCCGGATATACTACCGTGTTTTCTTCCTGTTTTTTGAGTAGGTATGTGATATGTACATACGAGTAAATGATGATTCGCTCTTACAAGGCGTATAGGTCTTATATTGTATAGGTGTATAGCTTTGAAATGTCATAGTAAGTGTTCATTTGAGCTTTATAGAAGTTGCCGCATCTTTGCAACGTTAACGTTAGCAAAGAGATTTTGAACATGATTTATTTAATTTAAAAAGAAAAAGAACTATGAGTATATTGTATAAGAAGGTTTGGAGATTATTAAATCCCCTTGATAAGAAATCGGCAAAGAAGGTATATCCGGTTATTACCTATAAGTATGGTGTGGCGATGGATCTGAAGCAGATTGCGAAAAAGATCAGTCGACTTTCCGGTGTAAGTGAAGGTGTGGTGAACTCTGTGCTGAAAGATTTCCGTACGGAGTTGAAAGAAGAGTTGCTTTTGGGGCGGTCGGTGAATATTGACGGACTGGGATTTTTTTATCTTGCCGCCCGTAGCAAGGGGGCGGATACGGCAGAGACGTTTACGGCGAATGATATCACTGGCTTGCGTGTTTGTTTCCGTGCCAATAAGGAAATTCGTATTACGGCTAACGGAAGCACCCGCTCCGAAGGACTTAGCCTTAAAGATGTGGATCGCATCAATGACGAACTTCCTACAGAAGGTGGTGGCCCGTCGTCACCTGATGGAGGAATAGTGGAAAACCCGCTTGGGTAAAGTCTAAAGCTGAGGAACTTGGAAATTAAAAAAATGAAGAATTAAAAATTAAACGATTGTATTTATGAAGAAGTCTGTTTTGAAAAAAATACTGAAAGTAGTGATGGCTATTGTTTCGGCTGCGCTGGGAGCACTGGGGAACAATGCAATGAAGTGATGACGAGGAGATATAAGATCTGAGTTAAATAGATAGATAGGGGAGTGTCGGAATTCAGGCACTTCCCTATATTTTTAATGAACCATTCCGTAAAGTAAAGATCGTAAAAAAACTATTCTGTGGAGTCAGTACTGTGCTTGTTGTATTGATGAGCAAAAGAACTATGTGTAAATAACGAATGAAAATGCGTAAGAAAAAACTCGTTACTTAATTGTGTTTTCGCCTGAATAACTCTACCTTTGTTTCATAAACCTAAAAAACCGGTAAGTCATGAAATACAAACTATTAGTTCTTGATGTAGACGGAACTCTGCTCGATAGTGAGAAGAAAATCAGCAAGCGCACACTGGCCGCCTTGCTGAAAGTGCAACAGATGGGCGTACGCATCGTATTAGCTTCCGGCAGGCCCACCTATGGCCTTATGCCCATTGCCAAGGCTCTGGAACTGGGCAATTACGGAGGCTTCATTCTCTCCTACAATGGCGGGCAAATTATCAATGCGCAAAGTGGCGAACTACTCTTTGAGCGTAGGATAAACCCCGAAATGCTGCCCTATCTTGAAAAGAAATCCCGTAAGAACGGGTTCGCCATTTTTACGTATCACGAAGATACCATCATCACCGACTCGCCCGAAAACGAGCACATACGCCACGAAGCCGAGCTGAATGGCCTGAAGATAATTGCCGAAACCGAATTCTCGATAGCGGTGGACTTTGCCCCTTGCAAGTGCATGCTGGTAAGCGATGACGAAGAAGCCCTCGTGGGACTGGAAGACCACTGGCGTCGGAGGTTGAACGGAGCGCTGGATGTATTTCGTTCGGAACCCTATTTTCTGGAAGTGGTGCCCTGTTCCATTGATAAATCTAATACGCTGGGCGCCTTGCTTGAGAAGTTAGGCATCAACTCCGAAGAAGTCATCGCCATTGGCGACGGAGTTTGCGATGTCTCCATGATACAATCCGCCGGACTGGGCATCGCCATGGGAAACGCCCAAGACTCGGTGAAGGTCTGTGCCGACCGCATCACTGCCTCCAACGATGAAGACGGCGTGGCCGAAGCCGTGGAGAAGGCGATACTTGCCGAAATCCGCCCCGCCGACGTGCCTCTGGAGCAACTCAACCAGCGTGCCCGCCATGCATTGATGGGAAATCTGGGCATACAATACACTTATGCCTCCGAAGATAGGGTAGAGGCCACTATGCCCGTGGACGAACGTACCCGCCAACCTTTCGGCATCCTGCACGGAGGTGCCAGCCTGGCATTGGCTGAAACCGTGGCCGGACTGGGTTCCATGATACTTTGCAAGCCGGACGAAATAGTGGTCGGCATGCAAGTCAGCGGAAACCATATCTCCTCCGCCCATGAGGGGGATACGGTAAGGGCGGTGGCGACCATCGTGCATAAAGGCCGCTCCTCGCATGTGTGGAATGTGGATGTGTTTACTTCCACGGCCAAGCTGGTGTCTTCGGTGCGTGTAGTCAATAGCATACTGAAAAAGGGATGATCGAAAATGAATTGGACAACGGGCCACAAGAACCACCCGTTGAATCCGCTAAGAAGAACAATACCCGGACCCTCGTAAAAAGAACACTTGCGATTGCCGGTTTAGCCTTGGTTGTATATTTTTTGTACTCCATCGTTCACCTGTTTGTTTCGCCCGACCGCAACATTCAGCAAATCTACCTGGTGCCCGAAGACGCGGCATTTATCATCCAGTCCTCGGCACCCATCGACGATTGGGCAAAGTTCAGCGGAAGCGCAACCTGGCAATGCCTGAAGCGGGCGAAAGCCTTCGAGGACGTCACCCGGAATGTGGAAACACTCGACACCGTGGTCCGAAGCAATAAAATGTTGTTATCGCTTGTGGGCAAACGGGATATGCTCATCTCGATCCATAAAGTCCGTACCCGCGATTGGGATTTCCTGATTGTGCTGGACATGCAAAAGGCCTCCAAGATGGACTTGTTGAAGGATCAGCTTGAAACGGTGCTCACCATGGCGGGCAGTTCCGTAACCAACCGGATGCACAACAGGATTAACATCCTCGAAATGCGCGATCCGGATACACGCGATATTTTTTATTGCGCCTTCGTGGACAACCATTTTGTAGGTTCCTATACCTCCAAACTTGTAGAATCGGCCATCGACTCACGCAACAAGCCCAAAATCGGTCTCGATCATTCTTTTATCGAAGCCGAAAAACTGGTGTCCGGCAAAGGACTTGTCCGCGTTTTTATCAATTATGCACGCCTGCCCCAATTCCTGAATATTTATCTGGGAACCGGAAACGAGTACATCGATATGTTCAGCAATTCCATGGATTTTGCCGGACTCTATTTCAATACCGACCACAAACGGATGGAGGTGAAAGGATATACCTTGCGGAAAGACACCGCCGATCCGTACATCATGGCCTTGCTGAACTCGGGTAAGCACCGGATGAAAGCCCACGAAATCCTGTCCGGACGGACGGCACTCTATACCAATATCGGTTTTAGCAATCCGGTGACATTTGTAAAAGAACTGGAGAATGCACTCGCGGTCCACGATCCGCAATGGTGCGAATCTTATAGGAGTTCCCGGAAGAAGATTGAAAGCCTGTTCGACATCTCTCTGGAAGAAAACTTCCTGAGCTGGATGTCGGGAGAATTTGCCATCACCCAATCCGAGCCGGGGCTGTTGGGGCACGATCCGGAACTGATTCTGGCCATCGGCGCCAAAAGCATCAAGGACGCCCGTAAGAATATGGAGTTTATAGAAAAGAAGATCAGGCGACGCACCCCGCTCCGGATAAAGACGGTTGATTATAAGGGATTTGAAATCAACTATGTGGAAATGAAAGGCTTCTTCCGTTTGTTCTTCGGAGGGCTGTTCGACAAGTTCGAAAAACCCTATTACACGTACGTGGACGATTATGTGGTGTTTAGCAACAAAGCCTCGTCTCTGCTCTCATTTATAGAAGATTACGATCAGAAGAAACTGTTGAAGGATAATCCGGGCTTTAAAAATGCCTTCTCGTACCTGAATTCGAGCTCTACCGTTTTCTTATATACAGATGTGCATAAGTTTTATTACCAGTTGAAGCCTATGATGAATGCCGTTACGTGGGGAGAGATACAATCGGACAAGGAGATTGTCTACTCATTTCCCTATTGGACCATGCAGATTACGGGAGACGGCCAGTCCGCCTCGTTGCAATGCGTGATGGACTATAAACCTTATCAACCGGAAGAAGCAGCCGTAGCGGTGGTAGTGGACGATGAAGCCGATGAAGTAATGAACGAAGATGCCGAAACGGAGAAGGAGCAAATGAGTGAGTTGCAACGCTTCTATGTTGAGAAATTTGAGGGCAACGTCTTGCGGGAGTTTTATCCCGAAGGAGCGTTGAAGAGTGAAGCGGAAGTGAAAGAGGGAAAACGCCACGGACGCTATCGCGAATATTATGAGAACGGCAAACTGAAACTCCGCGGAAAATACGGAAATAACATACCCAAAGGCACATGGAAGTACTATACGGAGGAGGGAGAGTTTGAACGGAAAGAGAAGTATTAAAAAAGAGAAAAACAATGCTTGCATATACTTATATTGAACACGGAAAATTTGAACTTATAGAAAAACCGAAACCCGGGTTGAAAGACCCCCGCGACGCCATTGTCCGCGTGACGCTCGGCAGCATCTGCACCAGCGATTTGCACATCAAGCACGGTAGCGTGCCGCGTGCCTTGCCCGGAACCACGGTGGGGCACGAAATGGTAGGCATCGTGGAGCAAGTGGGCGCGGATGTCACTTCCATCAGGCCCGGCGACAGGGTTACGGTGAACGTAGAAACCTTTTGTGGCGAATGCTTCTTTTGCCGACACGGATATGTGAACAATTGCACCGATGCCAATGGTGGTTGGGCACTGGGTTGCCGCATCGACGGAGGCCAGGCCGAGTACGTCCGCGTGCCTTATGCCGACCAGGGATTGAACCGCATTCCGGATGCGGTGAGCGACGAACAAGCGCTCTTTGTGGGCGACGTGCTTGCCACGGGCTTTTGGGCGGCCCGCATATCGGAGATTACCGAAAAGGATACGGTGCTCATCATCGGCGCCGGCCCTACCGGAATCTGCACCCTGCTTTGCGTGATGCTTAAGCACCCCCGCCGCATCATTGTTTGCGAGAAATCTCCTGAAAGAATACGCCTTGTGCGTGAACATTATCCGGACGTACAGGTGGTGAAGCCGGAGGATTGCCGGGAGATTGTGTTGCGGAGTAGCGATCATGGCGGAGCCGATGTCGTGCTCGAGGTGGCAGGAACCGACGACACCTTCCGTCTGGCGTGGGAGTGTGCACGCCCCAATGCCATCGTCACCGTAGTGGCCCTCTACGACCGCCCCCAGGTGCTTCCCCTGCCCGATATGTACGGAAAAAACCTGACCTTCAAGACTGGTGGTGTGGACGGGTGCGATTGCGCTGAGATACTCCGTCTGATCGAAGAAGGCAAGATAGACACCATGCCGCTTATCACACACCGCTTCCCGTTGAATGAGATTGAGGAGGCTTACCGGATTTTTGAAAATAAACTGGACGGGGTGATGAAAGTTGCGGTATCTGAAAGAGAAAAGAAAGGAATAAGAGTGATTAGGGTTTAGTGATAAGTGATTAGCACCATTCGGTATATGATTTCAGTGGATTCTTTGTACCGGAGACATAACAAATGATGCGGGAACTGTATACCGAATGGCGCTAATCACTTATCACTAAACTCTAATCACTTTATCCATACCCTTATTAAAAAGAATACAGCCTTATGCCCATTATTGAAATATCCTCCTTGTCGCACCCCGGAATCGAGGTGTTCTCTACCCTCACCGAGGCCCAGTTGCGCAATCGCATCGAGCCCGATAAAGGCCTGTTCATAGCCGAAAGCCCGAAGGTGATCCGTGTAGCATTGGATGCCGGATATGAACCTCTGGCCCTCTTGTGCGAGCAAAAACACATCACCGGTGATGCCGCAGACATCATCAGTCGTTGCGGCGACGTGCCCGTCTATACGGGCGGACGGGAGTTACTCGCCACGCTGACGGGCTATGTCCTGACGCGTGGAGTATTGTGCGCCATGCGTCGCCCCGCGCCCCGCACGGTGGAAGACACATGTCGGGATGCCCGGCGCATCGTCGTCATCGACGGTGTGGTGGACACTACGAATATTGGTGCCATTTTTCGTTCGGCGGCCGCCCTCGGGATGGATGCCGTGTTGCTGACGCGTAACTCTTGCGATCCGTTGAACCGTCGTGCGGTCAGGGTGTCCATGGGTTCGGTCTTTTTGGTTCCCTGGACGTGGCTGGACGGCACTCTCGGTGATCTGGCCCGCCACGGCTTCCGCACCGCCGCCATGGCACTTACGGACGATTCTATCTCCATTGCCGATCCTGTCTTGACGTCCGAACCCCGGCTGGCAATTGTGATGGGAACGGAGGGAGAGGGGCTTCCACCCGATACGATTGCCGCGGCTGACTATGTAGTCCGTATCCCGATGGCGCATGGGGTTGATTCGCTCAATGTGGCGGCTGCAGCGGCCGTGACGTTCTGGCAACTTAGGGCTACGGATTAAAACTATTCTTGTTTTAATTTCGATATGGATAATCTTCGGATGTATAAAGAATTACTTGCGGATAAATATTTTTAAGACAGGAATTCCATGTGGCTGTTGGATGTGTAGAGAGGAAGAGTATGACGTAAGGAATATAAAAGAGAAACTTGGTGCATTATCAAAGAATGAGCCAATAGATTAAAATACCATTCCTAGCTCTTTTTATAAGCGTGAAATGATATTTCGTTATTCAGTACGTAATGTTGAGAATTCTTGTTTTTTAATTGATAATTTATTATAGGTTACTTACCGATGCAGGATAATGAATATTTTTGATAATCTTTGATAGTCAAAGAGTTCAATAGTGGATGAAAAACGTGAGATACACGTGGGATACAGAGTTTTAAAACTTATATATCTGATAATCAATGCAATGTTAGTGATTCGTATTTTCCGTTCACCTTTATCTCATTGCAAAAATAGTGCATTTTCCTTGAAATACAAATATCTTTCTATTTTTTATTTGAGGTACAAAAATGATCAAAATTTTAAGGATAGTATATACGTGCTTTTTTCTCTAGTTACTTTGCTTAGGTGATGGATGGTTGTGATAAAGACTATAGGAAAGACAAGTAGTAATTCTATTTTTTGCTTTCCAAAAAAAAACTACCTGACGCTGATTTGATTTATTTTCCTTCCTCCTTTACCATTTCTCCTTTCCTCCTTATACCCTCCCGAACCTTATACTTTTACCTAAATAAGTTTAGTCTCTTCTTGCATATATTATACAAGTACTAAAGTAAACTTGTAATTTCCCCTTTATACTCCTATCCTTTTTTAGAAAGCAAGATAGCTTTTCCTGTTTTACGCTTGCTCATATTGATTCATCTCTTGTGGTCTTGTCAGTGATTTTTAGTTGCAAAGGTAGAAGTTTCAATCCCTCATTTTTGCAAGGTCAAGCCTTTACGGTTCCTATCCAAATCTCCATCCACCATATATGGCGGTAGTATTTGAATAGGAAAACCTTGCATAATAAATTGAAACACCTTTGTTGGCAACAAAATACATAACAAGCCCCAAGTAGTTGGTTCAACGAAAGGGGACAAATAAAAAATTGAATTATGGAGATTGCAACAAAATTTACGAATTGGGAAGTGCCGGAGTTATCAGCACTCCAAGACAGTAAAGCTTATCAGCTTAGGGAGCATCTGAACAAAGGTGGAAAATTGAATCGTGTAGAGAAGAACTGGCTCACGGAAGCCATTAATGGTAATACCTACTTCCGACGTGGAATACCGCTTAGGGGATGGAGATTTGATTTTACTGATGTAGTTCATCTTTATTGGGTAAAGCAGTTCGGACATATCTCTGAATATTATGCAGTTGATAAAACAGCTTTAAGAAGCATTCTTCATGGGGTAATCGATGAAATCGTTGAGCTAATTTGATATAAAACAGGTATTAACTTTTAAATTATATGATATGTACGAATATGAAGAATCGACAGAAATCATTGGTTCTTATTGCTCTTTAGTTGTTCCATACAGAGGTTGCAGTGATGGAACTGTGGTTGGCGATTATGGAATAGAATTGGTGGTTCACCTCGCTAATGGCAAAGAGATTGTAGTTTATCGTGACGAAGTGATTATTTATGATTAAAATCTGATGAAAATGAATACAGCAATAATAAATACGCAAAAGGAGTTATTAACAATCGAGTTTCGCTATCATGACCAACCAGAAGATGTAACTAACAGTGTATGTCGTAATAAGACAATTACGATTGGCATCTTTGATACGTTGGAAGAAGCGATTGAGAAAGGCAACAAAGCATTGGAAATCTTATCTAAACACTTCCAAGTTCGCCCAGACGATAAATTCCAACTCCATTATCTTTTTGGCAATCCTTGTAGACTAGTAACCAATTGTTGCTATCCTACAAATGGAATACAGTATTTTGCTAAGATAACACCTTTGAGGTTTGACGATTTATCAAATACTATCAAAGAAACATTTGATGCGTATGAAAGATATAAATTGTCAAAAGAAGAGGATATGTAATAATGAATATAGAATCCCACTCCCGCCCAGACTTTCGTATGGGCGGGAGTCTTGCACCAGCCGTACCCTCTTATACTAGCTTTCTGCCCTTCGGGTTATCCATTTATATCTGTTCCCATTCGCAAATTGCGACCATGCCACTTTATAGAAATATAGAAAGCCATTCCTGAATGGATTTCTCTTGTATCATCTTTTCATGAGAGATAATAATCGTCAAGCCCATTACAAAACGTTTTTGTATCACAATCCAGTCTCCATTATGACCTCATATATACAATATCACCTGTCCATCAATAGAAAAATACGTCATTAGAAAGCCGTTCTTGCAACCACCACATCCGGCTGATAGTGGGTTTCTTTGCTGTATAGGCTATCGTTTGACCACAAGTAGATTTTTTACTTGTCGATATGAGCGGATAGCACTCCTTTATCAACCCCCACTACAATATATCAACCCTGCCTCACCACTGCATTTTTGAGTGAAGTCACATCATTTTTCTTAATGCAAAGCTATAATGCAGCACCGCTGATACGGTTACGGGACATTTCATTCTGACCAATGGCGTATCGGCACAATCTTCCTTTTTTTTCTGATGCTCAGAATAAAAAGAGTATTGAACCGCTATCCTTGGTGCTGCCCTATGACTGCAATATCTTGGTGCATTATAAAAATTGATTGTATAACTTCTAAAAATTATCGTTATGAAGAAGATTGAAAATTCTTTCGCAGTTACAGGTTTCATTGGTAAGGATGCAGAAATCCGTCAATTCACTACCGCAAGTGTTGCAAAATTCTCCTTGGCAGTCGGTCGAACAGAGACCGTTGGCAAAGAAACCAAAAGAGTATCAGCTTTCATGGCTGTGGAGGTTTGGCGCAAGAACGAAAGCGCATCCTTTGAGCTATTGAAAAAGGGACAAATGATAACCGTTCGCGGCTATTTCAAACCTGAAGAATGGAGTGATGACAAAGGCAAACACAATCGCATGGTAATGGTTGCCACCGAGTTTTTTGCTACTCCTGAAAAAGAGGAAGCTCCTGCAGAGCAGAAATCCACATCAAAGAAAGCCAAGAAATAATTCTTGGTTCTTTCTAATAAAAGCGGCTTTCGAGTCGCTTTTATTTTTGCTCATTACATTCTTCTCTTCCTGTTATAACTGCTACTCATCCCTTTTTACCTATTATCAGATTCCTCCATTTATAACCGCAAAATCAAATCTTGTGTTCGTTAAACGCCAACAGGCATATTTTTCTTTTGGAAAGCAAAATGGAATTTTAATGCGCCTCTCTGTTTTCCTGCCGCAAAGTAATGTCCGCTACATTTCCGCCAATGAATCATGGATGTTTTTTAATCCTGTGGATAAAAACGTCAATGAACCCTTGGCTTGAAAATATTTCAGCGAACAGATGGGAGCAGCGTAAAAAGGAGGCTTGAATATTAAAATCCTCCCATTGTTTAACTTTTAAACTTTCGATTATGCCAAATTGGTGTTCAACAGATTATCAGATTGTAGGGAAACAACAGAATGTTGAAAATCTCTTTAAAGGACTGCAAAAAGTTCTATGTACAGACAGAAGCGATAAAAAGAGAGATTCATTTTTGCCTGACGCTTCGTGGCTCGGATATGTCGCTAGTGACATTTTGGACATTGACCCTGAAAAAGAATGCGTTCCATGCAGGGGTAGCATTAGTTATATGGATGAAGAAATGGATGATGATGAAAACCTGGCAAGTTTCACTTTATCCACAGAAACCGCTTGGTCAGACTGCCGGAAGTTATTCTATTTGCTTTCAATCAAGTTTGACGTAGAAATTTTATTCTACACGGAGGAATTGGGGTGCGACATTCATGAAACCAATGACGAAGAAGGACGTTATTTTGATACCCGATACTTATTGGATGACTCCGAAGACGAAATGAGTTATTACAGTTCTTTTGGCGAGTTTGCGAAAGAAATTGAAGATATGACAGGTGAAAAGCCAGATAAGTTCGAAGATGTTGATGATATTCTTGAAAGACATGAATTATCAGAAACCATGAATGCACATCGGATTGACATTGTGTCTTTGCAGGACTTCTAATACATTTTTAGCAACCGATAAGCCAATCCCGATTATTACAATAGTCAGGATTGGCTTATTCCTCCAACAATACCTGTCACTTCCTTTTCTAAACAGGTTTGGCAACCCCCTTCTTGAACATCCTCCTTTTATACAGAGCTTCGCTTCAACTGTCATATAACGCTAACCGCCCTACCTATTATAGGGTTAGATACTTTTATACAGGACCTCGGCTTTCAAGAAAGTCCAGACACAAACATAAACAGAACGTTCTTCACTGCTTACTCCTTTTATATGGATAGAAAGCCATCTTCCTAACCCTGCCGACGGACTATTTTTCAGCAAAGGTATCAAGTGTCATTCCAAATATCAAATCCAATGAAGCACAAGTGCCTGTGAAAATCTTCCTCGTATGAATGCGAGCGTATTTTCATCATGGGATTTGCCTTATTGGTGTCACTTCCTTTGCAAAGCCGAAAAATCTCCCTCAGCAGGTTGAAAAGCCTGAATGAAAGGGAAAAATAAAATTTTAATTATGGCAAAAGTTGATAGCACCACCAAAAGATTTTGGAACAAGGCAATTGTAAGTTTTCTCAAGTATTATCCAGTCCGAATTAAGAATGTAGGATTAGAGCAAGAAGTTGCACGCAGAATAGTATGGGACTTTAAGGACGGCAAAGCGCATGAAGAGGTCGCTCAAATGGCTGCAAGATATTTAAAAGATATGTTCGGCGATAAAGTAAAAGACATCGTTTTTTCTTGTGTCCCTGCATCATCAATCGAAAAGAATGAACTTCGGTATAAGAATTTCAGCGCACGGGTATGCGAATTGTCCGGTGCAGTCAATGGCTATCAGCACGTAAATGTTACAGGTGAACGGCTGGCGGTGCATGAACATCGGAAAGATAAAGAAAAGACTGTCAGCAAAGTCACGATAATTGATTTTGACGAAGCTTTTTTCAAGGGCAAAGATGTCTTGTGCTTCGACGATATTTTGACCACAGGCAACAGTTGGGCGGAATATGGCAGCCAGTTAGAACAACTTGGAGCTAATATTGTAGGTGGCTTTTTTCTTGGCAAAACAACTTATAAGATGATATAATATGAAAAATATATTTTTGAAAAAAGAGCAATCCGTTACTTTTACAGGACACCGCTTTATTCCCTATGGTAAGTTATCAATGCTGAAAGTAGCATTGAAGAGCATCATTCTTGAACTGTATGCAAAGGGTTACAACAATTATTATTGTGGCATGGCTATGGGGTTTGACTTGCTTTCGGCAGAAGTCGTTTTATCATTGAAAGCCGAATATAAAGAATTAAGACTTATTGCAGTAGTGCCATATCGCAACCAAGACGAACGTTTTTCTTTTGCTGATAAAAAGCGATACCAATTAATTTTGAGCAGAGCCGATGAAACCATTCTTTTGTGTGAAAATTATCATCAAGGATGCCTATTAAGGCGTAATGACTATATGTTGGCTCATTCAAGTCAAGTTATAGCCTACTTCGATGGAGAAAATAAAGGTGGAACTTTCTATACTTGCAGAAACGCACAAGCGAAAGATCTGCCGGTCACAAATCTTTTCTGATTTCTGATCACACGTTTCAACAAAATTTGCTGTTTAGGCATGTATAATCATACTAAACAACCCAACATATAACGGTACAAATTTAAGAACACTCAATTATGACAGAAGAAATCAGACAAAAAGGAAAGACCATTCTTTCCAGTGACGACGGATGTAGCATCCCGGTGATATTCAATAATCTCATAGGGAGAAACATGAAGCAGGATGAATATAAAATTTATCTGCGTTGTGTCGCATTCAAGAATATGGGTTTCAGTGCAGGTACAATAGACTATTATCAGAATGGTTCTTTGTTGAAAAGCGGTGTAATTCCCTGTTTATAAATTTAAGCCCGATACGTTTTGGAAATAGCCAAAGTGTATCGGGTTCATTCTTTTCCTGTTTTTAGGCTCTAATGTAACCTTTTCAGGCTCTTCCTTTTATATTCTCCTATCTTCCTTTTATAAAAAGGCTCTCCCAGCCCAAAAGTGGTAGGAATGTCTGTTTCTAAATACCACTTCCCTTTGGTCAGTCGTATTCAGAAAAGGGCAAACAGCGGCACATTCCTTGCATCATAGCGCAGGAGTTCCGATGAATCGAAACAACCCAGCCCGTCGATGCCGGAACAAGCCGCTTTTCTTGTTTGCCCCGGCAGACTTCATTGTTTACCCGCCCAAGCCTTTTTCATCCTGTTATAGATCTTCCCTTTATAGGTGATTCTTCCTTTTATACCGTTTCAGTCATATCAGAATATTCGATCTATCCGATGGACTTTACCAGATGCGAAGGTCTGTCACCCGACTTTAAAGCCCGGTTTAAAATATATTTCTTTCGGATTCTTCCTCCTGCGGAGAGTAATCGTCAAGAAAAACCGCCTTTAAAAGTCTGGTTGGTGACAGTTGATTTGCACTGTTAAATTCCCAATCGGCTTCGATAAGAAAAGCCTGAGGTAAGGGGAAAATAAATGTTTCATTTAACACGATTTGAATATGGAAAATTATCAGAACATCGAGCGGACAAAAGAGTACCAACTGGCTAAGTCTGTTGAAGGCGCATTAAACGATTATTGTTTCAATGCCGAGAACTTTGCAGCAGCAATCCCAGTGATGCATCCAACATTGCAATAGTCTCTTTATCGTCTAATCCGCGAATGCCTAAAGGTCATGGCGGATGACAACCGCCGTTACGATGACCGTAACCGTGCTTCCCATGAAGATGCAAAAGCAATGCTGGAATACCTTCAAGAGAAAGGACAACCGATACCATTTATTTAATTCTAAATACTTACAGTTATGGACAAAGAGTATGTTTTGCAGGTGGCAGAGACTGCCAAAAATCAGTTATTGGCAACAACCCCGATGAATGTTGTTCTTTCTTGGGGAGTAGAAAAATTTATCGCCACAGTGTTCAAGGAAATGCCGGCACTCAAATTCAACGTAAACGGACGCTTGTTCAAGGGGTTTGTGGTAGTAGCTCTCAATGGCAGTGACTACTACGAGATTTACTTGATGAATTATCAAGAAACCAAATGTGTCACCGATGAAGCTTTTTTTGATCAGGTAGGTGAAATCATTGACAAAGCCATCGAAAGTGGTACAAATAAGGCTGAATACGAACAGTTCTGCCGGCAACAACGGTATAAGCTATTGATGGGATAGCTTCCATTAGTCATCCTTTAGTCCATATCAGATACGCTTGTATTCATATATGGGCTAAAAGGAATGTATTCTAATATGAGTAAATAAGATTATGTATAGAAGCACAATGCACTTTATATCAATACATACTACTTATAGTAACTACTAAATAAAGTAAAATAGTAATCGCATTAAATACTAATATTAGTATATACTAATATAATTATTACCTTTGTATTATAATGTAAAAACAGAATGAAATATGCCCAGTATTATAGCGATTTTAAATCACAAGGGTGGTGTGTCGAAGACTACCACGACTATCAATCTTGCTGCTGCCCTGCAACAAAAAGGTAAGAAAGTTCTTGTTATAGACCTTGACGGACAAGCGAATCTTACCGAATCCTTCGGTTACTCTATTGAGGAACCGAACACGATATATGGAGCGATGAAAGGTGAATATCCTCTTCCTCTTATAAAGACAGAGAGCGGCATTACTTTGATTCCGTCCTGTCTGGACTTGGCGGCGGCAGAATCAGAACTTATCAATGAGCCAGGACGGGAAATGATTTTGAAGCAACTGATTGGTAAGCTTCCTAAAGAGAATAAACTTGATTACATCCTTATTGATTGCCCCCCTTCATTGGGATTGCTTACCTTAAACGCATTGACGGCAGCCGACTTCCTGATTATACCGGTACAGGCTCAATTCTTGGCAATGCGAGGTATGGCTAAAATTATGAACGTTATCAGTATTGTTCAAGAACGTCTCAACTCCAATTTGAAAATTGGAGGAATTGTCATTACTCAATATGACAAGCGTAAGACTCTGAACAAGAGCGTTACGGAAATCATCCATGATTCTTTCTGCGACAAGGTTTTCAAGACAATTATCCGTGACAATGTGGCTTTGGCTGAAGCACCGATTCATGGAAAGAATATTTACGAGTATAACAAGAATAGTAACGGAGCCAAAGACTACATGGCTTTAGCCGGAGAAGTCCTAAAATTAAAATAAACTGAGATGGGCAAAAGTAACCTATTAAAAGACAGTATGAAAGGTGGTCTGAATGGCCTCCTTTCATCAACCACTCCCTCTTCTACAGAGGATAAACCCGTAAAAGTTGCGACGGAGAAAGAGACAGTTGTACACTGTAACTTCCTTATCAACAAAAGTGTTCATACTAGAATGAAATACTTGGCAATAGACAAAAATATGTCCTTGAAAGACATTGTGAATGAGGCCATGAAGGAGTATTTGGACAAGCACGAAAAGGAGTAATTCATGAGGAGAACAATCATAGTGACCGGTGGTGCCAACGGTATTGGTCGTTGCATTACGGAACACTTCGCATCAGAGGGTGACACTGTATATATCTTAGATAAGGAAGCCAAGCAGACCGTCTTAGTAGCCAATGAGATGCAACACAAAGGATGGAATGTCATTGGTTATATCGGAGACATAGCCGACAAACAAACCCTTATAGACTTTGCGGGACAAGTCCTTTCCGAGCATCCCGAAGGCATCCATTGCATCATAAATAATGCCTGCCTGATGCCGGGAGGTGTGCTGGACGGTTGCGAGTATGAAGATTTTCTTTACGTCCAACGGGTAGGTGTAGCTGCTCCTTTTATGTTGGCAAAGCTTTTCAAAGACCATTTCGTCGGTCTGGGTTCTATCGTGAACATCTCTTCCACGCGAGCGTTCCAGTCACAATCCAACACGGAAAGCTATACGGCAGCCAAAGGCGGCATTACAGCCTTGACCCATGCGCTTGCCGTCAGTTTGTCCGGCATAGCACGTGTTAATTCCATTGCACCGGGATGGATAGAGACAGGTACACATCAGGAGGCAGCATTTGTACCTTCAAATGAAAGTGATTACCTACAGCATCCTTCACAAAGAGTCGGTAATTCCGATGACATAGCCCGTGCGGTCACTTTCTTGTGTGATGAGCGAAACTCATTCATCAACGGTGAGAATATTACAATCGACGGTGGTATGAACAAACTGATGATTTACCACAATGATTGCGGCTGGGAATACAAAGCCCCAATAGTCACACAATCCTAAGTAAACATTTAGACAGGAAGAAAAATGATAAAGCTCCGCTGCGTAGTAGAACGCATTACCTATCAGAACCCTGACAACGGGTATTCGGTGATGAAAGTCAATGTAAAAGGTTATAATGACCCTGTTACTTTGGTGGGTAACCTGCTGGAAGTTCCGGTGGGCAGTGTCTTGCTATGTGACGGTAATTGGAAAGTCGATAAGAAATACGGAAGCCAGTTTGTTGCAGAATCATGGGAGGAAGTCATGCCTGCCACCATTTATGGCATTGAGAAGTATTTAGGTAGCGGATTGGTGAAAGGCATCGGCCCAAAGTTCGCCAAGTTGATTGTGACTAAGTTCGGGCTGGAAACCATTGATGTAATAGAAAGCAACATCGAACGCTTGTATGAAGTGCCTGGTATCGGCAAAAAGCGTGTAGAGAAGATTGGTGAAAGTTGGGAAAAGCAGAAGGAAATCAAGAACGTGATGCTTTTTCTGCAAGGCTATGGAGTAAGTACCGCATACGCTGCCAAAATCTATCGGCAGTATGGCAAAGAAAGTATCGATAAGGTGAAAGACAATCCGTATCGCTTGGCAGATGATATATGGGGTATCGGCTTCAAGACCGCTGACGGTATCGCTGCCAAGATGGGCTACGAAAAAAGTGACTTACGCCGTTGTCGGAGTGGAATCCTTTACACGTTGAGCCAATTGTCCAATGATGGTCATGTATATGCGGAAGAGGAACAACTGATAAAATCCGCTATGCAGTTGCTTGAAGTCGAGGAAGAACCCGTAAAACAGGCTATGACACAAATGATTGAGGCCAAAGATTTGGAACTGGATCAGGAAGCCATCTACCTTCCCCCTTTTTATTATGCCGAATGTGGTGCAGCCAACCGACTTATAGCACTGGTAGAAGCAATTGAAGTGGACAAGAAGAAGCCTACATTCAACCTTGCCGCCATTTCGCAAGAAACCGGTATTGAATACGACGATGTTCAGATCGCTGCTATCCGTCAAGCCGTAGAATCCAAAGTAATGATTCTCACTGGTGGCCCCGGAACAGGCAAAACCACTACCACACAAGGTATCATTGCCGCTTTGAAAACGGCAGGCATGAAAATCTTGCTTGCCGCACCGACCGGAAGAGCCGCCAAGCGAATGAGCGAGGCTACCGGCATGGAAGCCAAAACCATCCATCGACTGTTGGAATACAATCCGAAAGACGGATACAAGCGCAATGAAGAAAACCCGTTGGAAGCCGACGCTTTGATTGTAGATGAATGCTCCATGATAGACATCCTCCTGATGAATCATCTGATGAAAGCCATTTCTTCAGGAATGCGATTGGTGATGGTGGGTGACATCGACCAGTTACTTAGTGTTGGGGCAGGCAATGTGTTACGTGACATCATTGATTCAAAGAAAATTCCTGTTGTACGTCTGACCCGGATATTTCGTCAGGCCCAGTCCAGCCGTATTGTGATGAGTGCCCATGCCATCAACAACGGCCAGTTTCCCGATACGAGCAACGGCAAAGACACCGACTTCTTTTTTATCAAAACAGAAGACCCGAATCAGGTTGCTGAGAGTATTGTCCATCTGGTGAAAGAACGGCTTCCGAAAGCATACAGTCTGCCGTCGAGCAAAATACAAGTCCTTACGCCCATGCAGCGGGGAGTAGTAGGTGCATCCAATCTGAACTTAGCACTTCAGGATGCGTTGAATCCCACATCTGTTTGTCTGAACCGGGGCGGCTATTCTTATCGGAAAGGCGACCGTGTAATGCAGATACGGAACAACTACGACAAAGGAGTATTCAATGGCGACTTGGGGTACATCGAAGAAGTAGATATGGAGGAACGTACTCTCATTGCCAGTTTTGACGGCATTTCGGTAGAGTATGAAGTTTCCGAACTTGATGAGCTCTCTTTGGCATACGCAACCACCATACATAAATCGCAAGGATCGGAATATCCGATAGTAGTCATGCCGGTATTGATGAATCACTATGTGATGCTTCAGCGAAACCTTATCTACACAGGCATTACCCGTGCCAAGAAAATTTGCGTGCTTATCGGTACCACCAAAGCGCTGGCTTGTGCCATCCACAATATGTCTGTTTTGAAACGCAACACCAAACTCAAGGAAAGGTTAAACCCATCATTAGCACTGAGAACTGATAAGCTGGTTATAACTCCGAAAGTCATTCCTTATCCGGAACATTCGGAAACATCCTGTTCAATGGCGGCGGAAGATGCCGTTCCGTACGGAAATAAAGGACAGCAAATGTAAGGACATCCTTTTTTATTTTCTCATGATTCTATGCATGATTAATAAATTGACCACCACAATTGCGAATCGGACCTTGTTTCTTCCATTTTTATTTTCTTTTGAATGAAAATACGCCTAAATAATCTTTGGCACTATACCAATCGCTCCCAACATTTAGGAAGTTATTATCTAATAAACCAAAAAGGAAAGCAGAACCTTATCCATCTATATAACCAGCAACACCGCATTACGCCATCATCACCTCCGAATGCAGCCTTTCTTATCTCTGTGATTCTATAATTTGCTGTAGTTTTCCTTACACTCCTTGTTACCACATCACCAACAATGATATCATTTACTTTCTTACCCATGTCTTGTTCGTTTTGTATTGAGTTAATAGGAATAAGCTATAGGCAAAAACAAATCATTCTCAATGAATAGCATTTGTAGAATTTATATAATCTACTCAAGATGAAGTCTTTGTATTCATCTTCTAATAAATTTAAAAGAATTGCCAACTCCTTATACTGCACACTCACTAGAACTGAATATTAGCATGATAAAAGTAAATCTTTTCACGACGTTTCTTTTAGATTATTTCAATAAATAGATATAAGATATTCAGAATTATTTAATCAAAGTTTGTAATTTAGACTTTGAGGCCACAATATCCTCAAGAAATTGTTCCTCAGCAGCTAAATAAACCAAAGCTCTTAAAACTCCTCTTTGCACATATTCAATACTTATTAGCAAGTGCCAAAAAAGATGATTATTCGGGATTGGAGCTTTCCTTGTTATAAAGCTATAATGTTCAAATAAACAAAAATGTTTATACAGTAAATATATATAACTAAATTCTTTATCATGTTTTTTAAGTGTCTCAAAATAGAACTTTACAGTTTCATGTTCTGTGATTTTTCCATGACCATCATTGAAGTATTTTAAAGGATTCGCACATTCTCGTCTAAAATCTTTTACTTTTTTTGTTTTTGTAGTAGTTGAGTTAAAAAGATAAGAATGTTTTTCTTTTAATTCGAAATATTGTTTATGTAGTTCCTCTTTCAATTTCTCTTTTTCTTCTTGGGAACAGGTCCAATATTCTGGAGCACTTTTAATATATCCTTCAAAATTTTTACCTATAGCTTGTGCGCTCTTTATATTTATTTCGCACTCTAACACATCTGAATCATTTACAAATATCAATAAATAAGCAGTTTGTAAAATATCTTCCAAACAGCACCTCATAAGTAGCCCTATTGGAAGGAAGTTACCAGTGTTTTCTCCATTCTTAAAGTCTAATAACAAACTATTTATAGCCCTTAAGTTAGGATAGTTCCTCATTATTAAGTCAATAAAAACTAGCTTATTTTTATCAAACTCTCTTCCTTTTATTGATTTGCTATATTCCTTGATTGTATTTGTCAACAGATCAAGTGAGTCACATACCACTGCTATATTTTCGCTATTTAGTTCAATCATATATTTATATTTAAAATTATTTTTGAATTATCTATACTCTTCGTTAAACTCTCAATTAAGGCGATCACAACACTTTTGACATACATCCATATATATTTCAAGAAGAAACTAGGCGGGTATAATCAATAACATAATCCTCTATTTCTTCGAAAGATGTGGCAAATCAGCTTGCAATTCTATATGAATCGAAAATAGCAAATCAAAGCAATCTGTATAGCCAATAAAATTGGCACACCAAGATAAAACTTCTTATGCTTTGTTTTGTGGTGGAACAATCGCATTCCACACAAAGCCCCCATGCTTCCACCTATAACAGCGAGCATGAGCAATGTCTTTTCCGGTATGCGCCGCCATCCTTTTTGGGACTTGAGCTTATCTATACCATACAAGGCAAATGTAACGGCATTTATACCAAGCAGGTAGTACATCAACAGGGCATTTGTATCCATAATCTCATTCAATCTGCTTATTGCCTTCACAAATCTCTGCCAGATATTTGATGAACTCTTTTTCAGTAGGCTGGTTGTCATAAAGATAAAGGAGTACCTCTTCCTGCGCAGCCTTGGATTGGTCCAAAATTCTCATAGCCGTCAGTATCATACCCTGGCTGTAACCAAAATCTTGCAACAGACCGTATATGGCAGATTCTTTTGCAGTCATACCTATTCTATCGTTTCAATATAAAAACTAACCGGACGGAATCCGTCATTGCATGAAATCATCGCCGAATGTGGATTCTTCATCCAACCGTCATAAAAATTGCCTCCCCCATGTGCCAATGTCATCACAAACGGCATCATACTTTGCCATGCGCTTTCACACATATCTTCCGGCTTTTGATTATCCATCGAAATGAAGGTTTGCCCTTCCATCATATCACAGGTATGCTCCATCGGATTCTCATACTGAACCGATAAGTCGGAATGATTGACTTTACGAATTACCGTAATCTTAACTTTCTTCATCATTTTTATTCCTCTTTAGATTCCTCTCTATTCTTTCTTGGTCCAATCGGCCCCTTTGTATGCCCTCTGTTCAAATCAACACCGGCTGCATTCAATATCCTGAATATGGAACTGCGGCTCTTGAACCCGCTTGTTTTCCAAATATCATCAATGGTATGCCCACTCTTATACATATTCACCACAAGCTTTGCTCTTTCTGCCTTATTATGTGCGGCAGAAGTAAGAACTTTGATTTTACTTTTCAGTTGGCGCTTATTATGAGCAGACTTTCGGTTGGCATTCACCTCTACGGGTAGCAAAGCGATGGTTAGCAGTATATCTGACGTTTTGGTTTCAGGAAACAACTCATTACCGGAATCAATCTTATCATGGATAGAGATGATCCGAATGACTTTCATCCGGCAGAACTCCAGGAAGAAAGCCAGTTGCCGAGTGCCCTGTAATACATTGCTCAGTTTAGGAACGACCAATTCATCACCCTTATGCAGATTTCCCAGCACCTTATTCCATAGCGGACGAAGTTTCTCATGTTCCGGCTTCTCTTCTACAATCTCGCAACAACCATAATCCTTCATCCATTCAATATCGGATTCAGCACCTTCATAATGAACGGAACGCATCAAATAGCCAACTTTTGCCATAGTTTACTCTTTAGATATGAAATTTGTGAGTAAAGTTACAATGTTTTCAATAGAACAAATCATACTCAAACTAAAAATGAGTATGATTTATATTTTTTTGCCATTATGCGGTGTCTGACAGAAACAGATATGCTTTTGTCTGAAACCTCGACGTATGCCGATATGAAAAGTTTCGGATAGCTCAAGCTTCCAAAACAGTATTCCGTCTATCAATAACTGAGAGCTTTTCATAGTGCGTTTTTGCTGCTATATTTTATCATCTAACTGATTTGTAATCAATTCTATAAATCAGACTTTGAGTATGATTATGTAAGAATGATTAAATCGCACAATCGATGATACTTAGCAGGATTTTAATACTATACATTTGCATTCAAATTTTAATCGGATAGACAATATGAAGCGATTTTCATTGAATAAAAATCTGCATCAATGGCAGATGAAATATACACAACGCGCAAAATGTGCTGTATCACTTTTCATCGGATGTGGAAAGAATCATACTCACATGTTATTGATACTGCTTTCCCTTTTATTCCTGCCAAGTTGTTCCTCAAAGGAAGGTCTTCATTTTCAAGATTCCAATGAGGCAATCAATGCCTACAGCAATCTGCTGCATAGAATCAGGCTATACGATCAGGCTTCAACCGATCTCATTATAGACTTAGCCCATGAATACCGAACAGTAAGTGATTCCGTTTTCGTCTGCATCAATCGGGACAGTATCAATAATAAGAATTATCACGCCAAGTCCGCATACGATGTAATCAACGACTCAATAATTATAGAGCTTGAACGTCTGATTGACGGCAGTTCCCGTAATTTCAAAGATTATTATCACGTTCTGGATAAATTATCCATCCGGGAACTACCTGAAGAAATGGAAAGTTTGGCCGTGTCTGCTCACATTTTCTTTCATTCTATGGATTCGGTAGCGATTCATCCGGCTGATAAGCGTCATACAATACAGAATTACGAAAATACGTTGAACTCTGCTTTGACTCAAGGCATCCTTTCAAAGCTGGATATTCTTCATTTCTTGAGATCCGAAGACATCGCTTTCAGGCTATTTCTCGTACACTTGTCTTCTTGGGGGGACAGGTCTCTTACCAATATCAAAACCCAAACAGAGCAGCAGGTCAAAAGTATATTTGAATCATCAAGTCGCCAACGGCCCATAATAAGTAAAACCGAAATAGTGGTACTCATGACCATGCGCAATAACCGGCGATTACTTCAAAACGCCACCACTTGCGTGACTGATGTACATAAACTGAGTTTCAAGGACAGCAATCAGACAACGGCATACCTGTGGATGCTTCTCCAGCCTTGGCTGTCAATAGACGGCTTCTCCTATACACTGCTGTCACAAGAAGAAAAACAATCACTTGAAAAATTAGCCGCTGAAATGCCGCAAGCAGTCAGTAAGTTGGAATCGGGACGTTTTCCCATTGACTTAAACGACCTTCCCGCACTTTTAATGAAAGTCTATATTGATAACTTATAAACCACACCCATATGCAACAGGAACATATCGAACGTTTCATCATGTTGGCTTCTTTGGAAATGCCCAATCTTATTGTCTCAACTCTTTTTCAGGGAGCGGAGTTATCCGATGAAAGCACATTGCTAACATTCTCTTTACCTCAAAAGTATTCATTGGAGGAATTGATTGACGAGCTGGAGGATCAGATGGAATTAATCCTTTTATACCATCACATCCCCTCAGAAGACACCATCTTTGGCCATCATTGCTGCGCATACTCTAACCCGCATTTCGACCATATGTATAAGATCAATGCCATCGCAGACGAGCGTTGCAGGTGCGACACCATTTACGTTACCCTGTATTCGTCATTGGAGGTCATGGGTGTTGAGTTGCGTAATGAACTGGTAAAGACTGGCAAACATGGGCGGTTTATTTATAACCGCAAAATGGATGAACTGTTACGAGATTTTATCTGAAATGAAGACGGAACTATTTCATCAATTGGTCACTCTTATCCATACCACTTATACATGGGTGGATGTCATGGATGCCAGCGGAGAAGAAACCTTCAGTTTCCATACAGGTGGAAGTTTTTACCCCGTTCAGAGCCGGGTTTTGTGTCTGGTTGCCAAATGGTCTAACTATAATTACCCGAAAGGCCACTGCTGGCGTATTCCTGAATTTATGCTGGACAATGCCATACGAACGTTAAGTCAAAACCCGTCTTTCAGAAAGCGTTGCCGGAAAGAACAGCTTCTCTATACGGATGCGGAAGCAATCATCAAGGAAGCCTCTTTCGGACATATTATTTTAGAATTAGAAACATAGCGAAAATGATTACAAATAGCATACATATCCTATTACCCGTATTAGTACTCCTGCTTTCCCTGTTTTGCTACAAAGCTGATGGAAAGAGAATGACTGAATTTTATGTTCACATGGCCTGCCGCCATTGTTGGCGTAAGTTCTATACACTCATGCTGCTACTGATATTGTTGCTGTTCCATTTCAACTATGTCAATATGGCTCAAAGCGTGTATGACCTGGCTCCCTCATCGGTCGCCTTTATTTTTCTGTTCTCACATCGTTTCACAGAGCGCATCATCTATTACCTACAGAACAGAAGGACGCTTTTCGTCAGTGCCATCATTGCCATAGTCTGCCTGTTTGTTCCATTCTTCTTTTCGACAGCCGTCACTATAGGGATTCTTTCATTCGGAACGATATTTTACCCCTCACGAAAAGTGCGTGAACGAATTTCATTTCCTGATTATCACAAGGAAATAATGGAGCAACCAAGAGAAATACGACACTTCTATTACGATTGGAATGACTGATAATTGGATTTCTTTTTTCGATGGCAATTGACTGTCACATGACAGAATCAAACTTTATCAATGAATAGGATTGATTGAAAAACGTCTTTCGCTTGATATACATGCCCCAGCAAGACAATCACAGTAGTTCTTTGTCAGTCACTATCCCTTCCAATCCTACGATTAGAATCAAAACATTATTATTAAAATAGATAATACCCATGAGTGAAATTATTGCAGATTACCAAATAAAGGCAGACAAGTTTCTGCTTGATTATCTTCGTCCCAGAAGTACAGACCGGGCATCGAAATTGGATGCCTTCTGTGAACTGATGAACATGGCAATGAGCAAAAAGACCCAATCGGAGGAAACCCGGTTCGGTACCACCGTTCATTTGCATCAAGGACAGTTTACTGTGACTGTCACCGGCCTTGCAAAAAAATGGAATTGGCATAGGGTTACGGTTAAATCCTTTCTCGACACGTTGGTTGCTATGAATTACGCTGATATGTTATCAGAGGGCAAATTCTTTGTAATAACCATGCGTTGCACCCAGCCGTCCGAGCATGATAAGAATGAGGTTCTGCTCACTAAAGATGAACAGCGACTTGTCAGATGGCTGAGTGGATATATCAGTGTAGAAGAGATGCTCTCTTCGGGTGTCGATTTCTTCAAGGATACCGACAAACTATTCAAGCCGCAAATGTCAGATGGCAAAGCGGATACAGGGAAACGGCTTCACCAATTTATTTCGCATATTATCCTGAGTCACTCTAACCTTATACCGGAGCAGGCCGACGTGAATGCGGCACTCGCCACGCTTTTTACCGAGCATTGCCACCATGACTTCATTGAATTCTGGCACCTGCTTTCTTTGGGTGGCGTTCTTTTTTCAAGTGCTCAAAGTCCGATCCTCAAACCGTGTTTGTCCGAACTTCCAGCTGAAGTCAAAAAGTTATCGGACGTAATCTTTGCGCACTACGGAACGATACTCCGGTCCGCACCCATTGAAGATGAAAAATAGAAACTACCGCAGACTTGTAATCTCAACAGAAAACAGAATGCCCCGCTTTAGCAAAATACAGCCTCATGAAGCCATTATCCTTCCCTCTTCGGCCGGATGTTCGTTTCGGAGGTCTTGACCTCTTGTAAGGCGCAAGGCTTGCCTTTTCAGGCACAGAATTTATTCTGTGGGAAGCCTAATTCCCCATTTGCAAAATTTGCAATGGGAGTTAGGCTCTAACGAGGCAGCAAGCTGTGGAAAAAACAAAAAATATGGCGAAAGAAATAAAGCAGGTAATGGATATCAAATCATCCAAAGGCATCACGGTAGCTCAAAGTATCGAGCACCAAAGAAAGTGGTCTGAAAAAGGTTGGGACAACGCAGTTCGCACAGGAAACTATGACCGCAGCCGTGAGTCTCTCAATTTTGAAATTAAAAAAGGCGGGATTGTTTCTTCGGTCGATAAACGTAAAAACATTCCTCAACTGATGGCAGAGAATCTGGCGGAACGTGGTATTAAAGACCCCAATGAAGGTCGGGAGATACCCAAGTATCGAACGGTGGTCAACTTCATTTTTGGTGGTACCCCTGAGCGTATGCTTGAAATAGCCTTTGGCAATCAGAAGGTGAATATGGCACATGGCGCTGACAACTCTCATATCAAACGAAGTACCGATATTGAACGGTGGGCACAGGACATATACAGATTTGCAAGTGACAGATGGGGCGAGGAAAACATTGTCGCTTTCATTGTACATCTCGATGAAACCAATCCGCATATCCACATGACTCTTTTGCCGATAGACAAGGACAAGAAGTTTGCCTTCAAAAAAATCTTTGCCGGCAAAGATAAATATGAATTCAAAGAACGGACACTCGCACTTCACACGGAACTTGCAAAGGTAAACGAGAAGTGGGGACTGATGCGCGGGGACAGCATTGCCGAGAGCGGTGCCAAACATCGCACAACGGAAGAGTACAAGCGTGAACTTTCCGGCCAGTGTACCACCCTAGAAGGACAGATTGAGGAGAACAAGAAAATACTCAAACAGCTCTATGACGATATCCGGTTTGCGGAAAAAAGAGTCAAGGGGCTTACCACGATGACCTTGAATTTGGAGCAGCGGAAAGATGAGTTGGAAAAAGAGATTGCCGCTGTCAATGAAGAATTGAAAAACGGTAAAGGCAATTCCGAAGAGTTACACGAACGAATCAAAAAACTGGATAATGATCTTCAGAAAATCTTGGATAATTTGGCGGACAAACAAACTAAACTGGAACATGCCAATGAACAGTTGGATGAGTTGAAAAGTCTTAAAGACAAGGCGAAGAATATGACAGATCAATACCAGCAGCAGCTTAGGATTTCGACATCCAATCTGACCCAGCAAGTACGCTTTAGATTGGCAGATGTACTCTTGGATGACCTGATCAGGGATTTCAAAATGATTTTGCCAACTCTCAGTCTTGGAACGAAAGAATCATTGGATGATTCACTGTTACAAGATATGGCGGAACGAGGCGAAGATATTATCAAATGTGCCATATTCCTATATGCCAATCTGGTAGATCAGGCGACTAACTTTGCGAAAGGACATGGAGGGGGTGGGGGAGGAAGCGACCTGCCTTGGGGACGTAAAGAAGATGAAGACGACCGGGCTTGGGCACGCCACTGTCTGATGATGGCTCATCGGATGATGAAGCCAAGTGGCAAAAATATCCGAAGATAGTTTCTGAGTATGATAGCAGGTATGATTTTTACTCAAAAACAGAATACAGGTTAAATACAGATTGATTGGAAGCAGAACCTTTCTTCACTCCATTTAGATACAGTTTCTTTGCTCCATATTTAAAATTTAGATTACAATGATAAAGAAAATAGTATTGATTTTACCACTCGCTTTGTCGCTGAACGCACAAGCTGGTGATGCACACCTTTTAGATAGTCTTGTTGTTCATAATGCTTCTTTGGAGATGCTCGAACCAATTGAACCGTCCTACCTTGAAAATATTACTTCTGCGAGGATATGGAATGGCAATTGGTTCCTGGGCATTTCCTGTGGAGCTTCGGCATTTGTCGGTTCTCCGTTAGGTTGTGCTGATTTGTTCGACCGGATAGAGCCTACTTTATCTGTTTCGGGTGGGAAATGGTTCACACCCGCCATTGGTGGTCGAGTTTCCTTTCAGGGATTCAAACTTAAAAACAGCCTGCTGCATAAGCAATCATACAAGAGTGTACATGCTGATTTTTTATGGAATGTATTGTCTCACCATTACAACACTCGTGACCAACCAAAATGGAAGATTGTTCCCTATGCAGGACTTGGCATCATACATAACGAGGATAATGGGAACACTTCTTTTGCCTTCTCTTATGGCGTGATGGGGCAATATCGTCTTTCTCAAAGGATTCACCTGATTATGGAACTTGGCGGCACTACTACATTTAAGAACTTTGATGGTCGCGGCGTTTCCAATAGATTCGGTGATAATCTGATGAACCTCACAGCCGGCCTATCTTTCTCCATTGGAAAGGTAGGCTGGAAAAGAGTGGTGGATGCCAGTCCTTATATAAGGCAGAATGAATGGTTGATTGAGTATGCTTCTTCGTTAAGCGATTGCAATTCACTGTTGGCCCGGCAACATAATGAGGATGCGGAATTAATCGCTGAATTGAAAAAGATTCTGGAGATAGAAGGATTACTTGACTTGTATAAGAACCGCTCAAAGAATGGGGAAACAGAAAATCTCTCAAAGAAACTCTATCCAAAGAACGATTACAGCGGACTTAATTCTCTCCGTTCAAGATTGCAGGGTATTCAATGGCCGGATAATTCAATCAACGGTGATTCTATTCAGGGTAAGAGTTCAACAGAAAATCATAGGCTGGGAAGTTCTTCTGAATACCAATCATCACTACAAGGTTATCTCACCGAGTTGTCACAAGGAAAAAGTTGCATAGGCGCACCCATCTTCTTTTTCTTTGAGTTGGGAACAAATCACCTTACAGATACTTCTCAATTGGTCAACTTGGATGAGATTGCCAGGATTGCGAAACAATACAACCTGAGTATTAGAATTTGTGGTGCTGCTGACAGTGCTACTGGAACATCTGATATCAATCATAGTTTAGGAGCCAGCCGTTCCGAATATATCTACTCGCAGTTGTTGCATCGGGGCATTGACAAAAGTCGAATTTCAGAAGTGAATGAGGGAGGGATTGATACTTATACACCGAAAGAAGCCAACCGACACACTTCAGTGATGCTTTTCCTTAAATAACAAACAACATTCGAACCACTAGTATCTCTTAAAAGTCGTTAATCGTGTTCGAATTCGAATATACAGCTGCATTTTGAGCGAAAACAGACTGTCCGATAGTATAGGAATACCGATTTTGATTCGGTTGTAAAAGTAGCCATCTCAAAAGTCGGACATTCTTTGGGAAAGATAAGACGCTGTGAATAACGAGATAAAAAATATAATTAATCAATTTTAAGAGACACTAGCGCATTCGAACAATTACTTTTGTACATGCCAGCGGTGTGGTCTTGTCGAGTTTGAGGTAGTCGGGATTGTTTGGCGCAGTCAGGAGATACTACCGTCGTTCTTGTTCATCTTTGAGACAACCATCGTTTTGTTCGTTCTCTTGTCAAGGACTGCCATTACGTGCTCGTCCTTCACCTCTTCTTGTTCTTGCTTCTTTTTAACCATACATTGAAGATTTAAGTGATAAAATAATTAATTTGTACGGGAAGACTTTAGTTCGTGGCTGAGAAGATATAGCATTTAAAAAGGGCATTACGTTTTCAAGATGGTGGGGAATGATTGGCGAGAAATAGCGAGGGAGGCTATGCATATAGATTAAATTGATACTTGCTTATATTAACAAATCATCCTAATATTCTAAGAACGAGAATATTTATACTATATTTGCGAAACCAATATCACTCACAAATATTATTTCAGATGAATACAGATGAATTATCCCGTTTAGCAAAAATGATTTCTGATTTGGCAAATAGTAATCTTGATCAATTAAAAGGCAAATGCCAAAACAAAGATGATATTCAAGATTACTATCTGGGTATTTTGCAAAGACAGGCAATTCTATTGTCGGACTTAGCAGCACTTTTAAAAAACAGGAATAGTAAGTATATATCAACTCCCTATATTCTTCTTAGAAGTTTGTTGGATGATTTTCTCCATCTTGTGTATTTCCATTTATGTAAAGAAAGAGATAGTGAAATTATAAAAGTAAATGCAGTTGCATATAAACAAAGTTTCGTTTCACTTAAGAATCTAACGGATTCCAATTATGAGAATTTTGAAGGTGAATATCCTTTTTATCTAAAAAAAGAAGAAGTAGAGGAACTAAAAAAAACTTTTGTAAGCAAACCGGAAAATCAAAAATACTTTCAACATCCTTCAAGATTTAAATTTAAGGAATTTATGACCTTTAATGCACTTGTGCATAGAATAACTCATTCGAGAGAAACTAAGATATATCGTGACCGAGCATACTATTTATGGCAAGAATTCTCTTCATTTGTTCATTACTCTACCTATTCTTTTAAAATGGAAATGCAGGACACCCCTGAAAATATGAATATAATAGATGAGTCATTTCAATACTGCTATAATTCAGTTTTTTTATCGTTTCAATATTTTGTTTCGGAATTAGACCTTAAATTTATTGATAATGAAATATTAAATAAACGATATGGATTAATATTATCATAACAATTTATGGAAATATCAAAACAAATACAAAAGCCCTCTAATTGGCAAGATTTTGAACGACTCTGTATGCAAATTTGGGGCGAAATTTGGGAATGTAAAGACACCATCAAAAGACATGGACGTAATGGACAGCCACAAGCAGGAGTAGATATTTATGCAATTCCAAAGAACCAAAAGCATTATTTGGGTATACAATGTAAAGGCAAAGATGATTATACACATAAGCAATTAACAAAAAATGAAATTGATGAGGAGATTGAAAAGGCTAAAAAATTCGAGCCAGCATTACAGCTTCTAATATTTGCAACAACAGCTAATAGTAGTGTAGAGATAGAGAAGTATATTCGTTTAAAGAATAAAGAAAATATAAAAAAAGGATTATTTGCCATTACTGTAAAATTCTGGGATGATATAGTAGACCTTTTAGAAGTCAATCAATATATTCTAAATTGGTACTTAGGTGTAAGTGGATGTAGTGATAGGTATGATTTCAATTTATCGTTTGATGGAGATGAAAGTATAACGATTAACCCCATTGTAGTGAAAAAAACTATAAAGTATAAACATTGTACTCCTATTGTTAAACCAAAGACAAGGATGCAAAAGATAAAATCTTTTTTAGGATTTAAGGTGGAAGATTATTATTATCCTTCTATGTTAAATATTTTTTCAATGATAGACACACATGCAGGGCTATCTGCTTGTAGTTATTCTTTTTGCGACGTAGAATTTGAAATAGAGAATACTGGTAATATGGTTTTAGAAGATATAGAACTTTATATTAATATTGAAAAAGAAGCATGTGATGCTTTATCTTTAACTGATTTCGCAAAATATCATAACTTCGACATAGAAGGGTATAAAAGTGTAGCCAGCAAAACTGGAATACGTAAAATGGGAGATAATCTATATTATTCCCCTATAAATAATAAGCCTCTTGTTCAAAGCGCTAAAGATTATTTTAGAGTTTCATTTGAACCTAAAGTATCAGCAACTCCAACTCAATTTGAACTAAAGTGGGATTTAAAAGCACGTAATTTTTCTAAGACTGGGGTATTAATAATGAAGGTCGAACCTATAATTGAAGAAAAAACAGAAATAAGATCGGTCTATTCTTTGGATAATACAATGCCTGACGAGGTGTCATATGAGCATAAAATTGAATATGTAAGACCATTTTAGACACTTTTTTATTTCCTAAAAACGGCTCTTTTTCGACAATCTGCAGAAGTGAAGATTATGTAACTCCCTGGATTGCCGAATTGTGCCGCAGGAAACATTCTGTTAGAACAAAAATAAATGATTCATCCTAATTTCCTTCCCCTCCCAACAAACGCTTGAGTTTCGGATCATTCTCAATCCCGATTAACTCCCTTTCTACCAACTCAGCAATATCTTGCTTGATTTATCAATAGTTGGCCTGTATCTACGCTCCATCGTGTCGTTGTCGTTTGTTCTCTTCAAGGAAACTACTGATTTCCGGGATGGGCTGGTAGGTGGCAGTCTCACGTTGTCTAGACCTTTAAAGGATATAGTGGGTAACTCGTCAATGATGACACAACTTTTGAATTGCTTTTTCTTGTTGATGAACTTCACGATGCGCGAGTTGTACAGACCGAGAACTGACCCGTAATGGAGATTCTATCGGGATTGTTGCCGATCCACAAGAACTATAGCTCTTAGGGATTATTAATATCCAGCGTGAAATCACCGCCAGACATGTCCCAGTAAAGCTGCGGGCTTATCAATTGGGAAAGCGGTACCTTGGCTGATACTATCTGACCATTCAGTTACTCGATAGTTCCACCTTCCCATGCGTCGATGAAAGGGGAAAGGTCGTTCTCCAATTAGAGATAACCAGTCAGAATGGTAAAGACGTCCTCATACCTTTTATTAAGTAATTCAATAGCATGGGAGGCCTACAATACTTGCCATTCTAGAAAATTTTCGAAAACCAAATTATCGCTGTAAAGAGCGCGTTTGGAGACTCCACGAAAAAATCGTCCTACTTTTGCACCCAACTTTTATTAAGGTGTAACATGATGGTGTAACTCGACTCATAAGCATCCGAAATATCCGTCATCAGATCCAGTACTGATGGGTTACATCGGTAGCTCTGTCTTAAATTATCGAAGTTAATCACGTAGAACTTGGATGGTATCTTATACCTGTACTTCAATAGGTGCTGGTAAGCGATAACCGATAGGTCGTTATACTTGAAGTCATAGATGTAAAGCATGTAGGATTTATCAATGGCTTATTTTATGTAATTGTTCGCCACTGCATAGGATTTATCCGAATTGAGCGTGCTAAAATCATACTTGCCCTGAACGGGTTTTACTACGTTAATCCAATCATCCCATTTCTTTTTTGGTACCAGAATTTGGTAGGCAGACTGATAGGATATTCATTCTTCATCAGTTTCGTTTCCTGCATAAAAGAGTTGCTCTCGGTGTTGAAGACATCTTCTAAAAGGTTCGACTCACGAGAGCCATCCCTCCCCGAAATGAGTTTCGGGCGAGGGCTTTGAGGACTTCAAAGTACACTTCGCTGTATGCTAATGTATATAAAAATCCGGCTGGACCGGATTAAGTGAATGTTTTGGTATTAAACTACTGCATATTTAAAAATTAGCAGTATTTTTGTGCCAAATAAATTAGTAATGGAGACAAATAAAGATATGTTGGAAGATGGATTTATAAAGTCTTGCGATACAGATAGAAAAACGTACCGTAAGTTGCTCCATGCAACAAAAGAGGGTGAAGTAACCCGTTGCTCAATCTTGCGAAACAGGAAAACATTCGTTACCAGCAGTTGGTAACACGTTATTTTCAGGAAAGGCTCCTTTTCCGTCTTTCATTAAGCGAATATCGCACTCACTTTATCCTCATAGGTGACGCACTAAACTGCTGTAGTTGAACGATTTGGCATGACATATCAATCATCTTGAAAAAAAAATAAAAATCAAGCAAGACATACAATCTAAAATATGGCACAAGAAAACATAATGGAGCGTCGGGCTATACCTGATTTGCTCAACAAGAAATACTATATACCAGAGTATCAGCGAGGTTATCGCTGGGAGGAAAAACAAGTATTGGATTTGCTGAATGATCTCTACACATTCTTCTCAGGTGACAGCAAAGGGCAGTTCTACTGTCTGCAGCCAATCGTAGTAAAAAAGACTATGATAGAAGGCGAAGAATGGCTGGAGGTTATTGACGGTCAGCAGCGCCTTACCACACTGCTTATCCTTATGAGAGTGTTTGACCAACTAAATGCACCTAAATTCGGCAAACCTACCATGCATGGCTACACTATCCACTATGCCACGCGCCCTAAGATGCAAAACATCTTTGATACGATTTCTATCACAGCGGATGCTGACAATAATGTTGTCATAGATGATGCTAAGAATGAGTGGGCAAAGTATATAGACTCACTGTATATCTATAATGCAGCTAAAACCATTCTGGCTTGGTTTATTGCTGACAACGCACGCGTTAACATTTATGGGTCGCATTTCTATAGTCCGATTGATTGCGATCCAAAGCGAAAACCAGTACAAGTAGTTTGGTATGAAACCTACGAGAATAAAGACCCTCATGATATTTTCAATCGAATGAACTCGCTGAAGGTAGGTTTGTCTTGCTCTGAACTGATACGCTCAATTTTTTTAAGTAGTTGCACGCAGTTTAACCTTGGCAAGACGGATGATTTGTCAGAATCACTCCGAATAGAGGTCAGAAACGAAAGATTTCAACAAAGACAATCGAGTATCAACGAGAAGTGGGACGAAATCGAACAACACATGCGCGACAAGTCTTTCCAGGCGTTCTTGACATCTCGAAATTTCACCGACCGTAATGCCATCAACTTGCTATTTGATTTGATTAGTGGAAAGTACACATCAAAGCGTGTAAACAGTCAATATACAAAGTTGAACAAGGAGGATGAGTTGTATACTTACCTATATTTGAAGAAAATGGTTGATGACGACAAAGATGCATGGGCAACGTGGCAGAAGATTCTGAATATCTACGAAAAACTGCTTTATTGGTATCATGACCGTGACCTCTATCATCGCACTGGTCTTCTCAATGCCATAGCAGAAAAGGGACAGGAGGACGATGTTATATGCATATTACTTTCCGAACAACAAAGCAAAACAGCATTACGCAATAAAGTCATCACAATGATTCAAGAATCAATGACACTGCCAGAAAATAAAGAGTTGCGTCAACCAATTGAGAAACTTTCTCAACTGAGCTACGACAATAATGTGCATTACAAGTACATCAAACAATTGTTGCTGTTGCATAATGTAGAAACTTCTCGTCTGCAGACATCTGGCGAGTTCTTTTCTTTCAATAGTTTTCGCTATACCAAAGACAATAGACCAAAGGTTTGGACGCTTGAACATATCCATGCGCAGAACTCTGACTGCTTGCCTGAGACCAACAAAGAGTCGTGGTATGAATGGATAAGATACAACTGCGAATCTATGAAGAAACTCACTCTTGGCGACCCAAAATTGATTAAAACACAAGCGAGCATTATTGCTCAACTTGAAAAAGATTCTGCTGAAAATGAGAATGGAGAGCCACATTGCAAAACAACGAAGTATACGTTTGAGAACATCAAAGACTTGTTTGATAGTGTTGCCAACTTCTATGCCTCGCTTGATGCTCTTGCAGACAGGGCAAAGCCGATGCACCAGCTTTCAAACATGGCATTGCTCGATTTAGGACAGAATGCAATGGTAGGTAAATCACCATTCGAGGTAAAACGCCAAATGATAAGCAACCAAATAGCAGATAATGTCTATTATCCAATCTGTACTCAAAAGGTTTTCCTCAAACTATACAACTGCGAGTCTATGCAGATTCATTCATGGTCTCAGCGAGATCGCGAGTTATATTTTGAGGACATGAAGGGCAAATTGAAACTCTACATTGCCGAGGATGCATTTAACCAATAATACCGAAAGATTATGAGCAATCACATAGGACATAAGACTACGTTTTGGGCACTGGTAAAAAAACGTATCACAATACCAACGCTGCAACGCGACTACATATATGGCGCTGAAACAGAGAAGACGAATGAGGTGCTTCACAATATGCTTGGCACATTGAAACATGCATTAGAAACTGGTGATGAAGAAACTTTGGACTTTATATATGGAAGCGAGTCAAAAGCTAAGGAGTTCATGCCACTGGATGGCCAGCAGCGCTTGACCACTCTATTTCTGCTGCACTTTTATGCTGCTCTCATTGCAAAGGACAATGAGGGAAATAGCCTTGTGTCAGAAGATGATTTCAAATTGCTTGGACGGTTCAGCTATGCCACTCGTAATTGCACCGTCACATTCTGCGAACAGATGCTTATTGAAAAGCATGAGATTTTAAGCAGACATATTGCAAATGCGCAACTTACCGATAAGATGCTGTTTGCTAGCTATCTGGAAGATCTTGATGATTTCCGAGGTTCGTTTTATACCGACCCATCTGTTATCTCTATGATTGTAGTACTAGATAGAATACATTCCGTTTTTCATGGCATGACAGATATGTGGGCAAAACTCACTGGAAACGATTGTCCAATCAACTTCTACTTGCTTGATTTTGGCATTTTTAACCTTTCTGATGATTTGTACACCAAAATGAATTCGCGAGGCAAGCCACTGACTACGTTCGAGATATTCAAGGCGAAGTTGCACAAACGCATCCTATGCACGATGGGAGACAAGGCTGAGACGATAGCTATCAAGATGGACACAGACTGGATGCAATTCGTGTGGGAGGTTCTTGGGCATACCACAGAATTGAAACTTGTCGATCCTGCGTTCATGAATATCCTTCTAACTCTTTTCCGAGCATTTGACTACATTTCAGGCAATGATAAGCAACAATACACACAACTTGACGATGCTTGTCTGGAGCATAACATGCAGAGCATAAGCAAAATCAAAGCGCTTGAGAATGTGCTGGATGTTTTCTCATCAACATTATCACTCATTCCACAGCAGATACTTGGAGAATATACAGGCAGTCTGCAAGAATGTATAGAAGGCAAGTTGAAGAATAGCGGATTGCTATATCTATATGCCATTTACATTGGCTTATACAATAAACTTGAGAGTGATGAGTTTAATCTCAGATATCGCCATGTGCGCAATCTCATCAACAACAGTACTAATCAAATTCGTGAAGTAAGCATGACTGGATTGTTGAGTGATGTGAAACGTGTCATGCAGGGAAAGTTGACTTCGGTTGCAGTAAAACTTAACAAGAGTTCATGGGTTGAAGAACAGGAGAAAGACAAACACAGAGATGTGTGGTCAACATTATTTAAGTACGAGGATATTGAAGAAATCAATGGTTCGCTTCAAGCATTCAGTGCCAACCTTAACCAGTTGAACATGCTTGATCTATCTGATACCGCTTTTGTCACAGCTTTGACTAAGCGTTTGGATAAGGCAGCATATTTCTTCAATGCACAATTAGGTAATGAATACGATCGTCGTTCCTCATTACTTTCACTTGGCAACTATGCCCAGAGTACAGTCAATTTGCCTGCTTATCGCTACTTTGGCATCATTAAAACTTCATGGCAAAACTTTACCGGTTTCCACCGATTTGCAGATAGAGATGCCATCATGAAGGTGATTGATAAGATTGACACGACACGACCAATAAGTGACCTTGTTGGCAACACAAGCAGCATCAATACCGAGCATTGGAGATACTATACCATCAAGTATGCATCGGAAATAACCGTGGGTTATAGGCAACCTGGTTATGGATATATGTTCTTCCCTCAAGTGAATGACCAACATCTATATGATGATAACCAAGGCTATTTGGACGTATGTATTCTTCAGAGCAGCTACTTCGGCAAAAGTAATATTGCTTGGAGGATGATCAATCGTCTGCTCGACCAAAAGTATATCGATGTTTACAACATGTATCTTGACCCTCATGGCGGTGATAGAATTCGAATCTCTAAGGCAACCACTTTAGCAGCTCTCGATATACAGTCTGACGGTTGGCATGTCTATGGTATTGAACCAGGCATCTTGTGCGAGGTAGGTTTGTCAATAACAATCGTGGAGTCGGAAGATCAACTAGAGGAAGACGTCCTTAACTGCCTAGTTGCACACGAGACTGGCAAAGATTTCGTTGTGGAAGGCGCTGAGATACTTGAAAAGATTGCGCAGAAATATCCCGCACTGAAAAAGAGTAATCAATAATAGCTTTTTGTAATAAATAAAACAATTGCAATAGGGGCTTACTTGCGAAAGTAGGTTCCTTTTTTCATTTATTACACCATGCAGTGAACCAAATATCAAATTTATCAGGCATTTGGCATGTCTTACCCAAAAACAGAGCATAAGCCACTTTTCCTCCTTTCTTCTCAATTTCTTTTTTGAAATTGAGAAGACTGCACCCAGTAGTAAACAGATCATCGACTACGACAACCTTTTTCCCAGTCAAATCACAATTAATGTAGTAATTCTGTTCCAAACTCTTTTTTGTCCGGTCTTTGGTCAGGTGAAGACTTTCCCGTTCTCCCGTATAAGTGATGAATTTATAACCATTGGAGGACTCAGGATAGTAATCTTCAAGAAAATCGTTCAATGCACTAAACCGTCTCTTATAATGCCAGTTCTTACTACAAGGCATAAACATGATGACACAATCATCTTCTGGGTTTAACGCTTCCATGCAGTTCATAAAGAACTCATAACCATTTCGCTTGCCATCCTTAAATTCCAACAGTTCATCACAAAAGAACCGTTGTTCATTACCGATGTCGCTACGATAGCGATTGGGGAAATAATAATCTGTGAAAATGCACTTGACTCCCTTAAACTTGAATGGTTTCATCGGCTTATGGCTATCAAATTCGGCCAGATTAGAAAGAGCATAAATCGGGTAAGCTGCTTTATTTCCTGCTAACACTGCTTTTCTGCTTAGCTTTCCTCTCAACGATTGGTCGGAGGTCAATTGAGTTGCATAGAAGTATGCCTCTCCAGCCTTTTTCAAGCAGTAGAATGCGAATCTTATGGCGGCAACAGTAACCGCAAGTAAAATGAAATATATAATTAAGGCTTTATCCATCTTATTTTGAGGTGCAAAGTTAAGGCTAAAATAAGATTTCTGAAACGTTTTATGAAGGAAATGTGTGGAAATGAATACTTGAAGAATGATTCAATGTCCTGCAAATCTAATTCTCACAAAAAAATGCTATTTTTGCAAATCAAAAAAGAAAGATTATGAACAAGACCTTTAATATATACTGTGATGAGAGTACTCATCTGATGCATGATGGACACCCATTTATGCTTTATGGTTATGTCAGTATTGCTTCTAATCAGATTAAAATAGCTAAAGAGCAAATTAAAGCGATAAAGCAAAAATTTGGTTATGAAGAAGAACTGAAGTGGATAAATGTACATGAAAAAACCCTTCCAATATATAAAGAGTTAGTTGAATACTTTTTTATGACAGATTTAAAGTTTAGGGCTGTTATTGTTGACAAGTCACAGATTGATGAAGAGAGAAAGGATTACACATTCGACGATTTCTATTATCGAATGTATTTTCAATTACTTCACCATGAAATTGACCTTGAGCATAACTACAATGTTTATTTTGACATTAAGGACACTTGTAGCCAGGAACGTCTTCGCAAACTTCGTGACTATTTGAAATGGAATGCTTCTATTGTTAATTTTCAGTTTGTACGTTCCCATGAGAGTATCTTTGTTCAATTGGCGGATGTATTAATGGGAGCTATCAATTACAATCTCCGCATTCAAAAAGGAGAAATAGAAGGAAAGGTCATTGCTAAACGTAAAATTGTAGATATTGTACAACAGCATACCAATATCTCTCTTGACAGTACAACGCCAAAGAACAAGAAGAAATTCAACCTCTTTTTTATCTCATTAAAATAAGAATATAATATGCCTCTGAACTTAACGAAACGCTATCCCCACTTGCTTGAATTGGCGGGAATGAGTGAGAAAGAGAGAACACGATCACTGCACTTGGTCTTCGATAGGGACATTACCGATAACAATCAATTTTCTTTTCGTTCAAAGAGAATATATCCTATTAAGACGGACGGACAAATTGATATGGATAGAGAGTTCTTACATTTAACGACTAATGAAGAATTAGGCGAGGATGGAGTGTCACACCGTATATATGACCGTTTTCGTTCCGAACGTCTGCATTGGATCAGAACACATATAGAAGAGAGAATCGGTGATGATATTATTGTATTCTCCATTGAAGAAAGAAATCCAAAGAAACGTGTAGATGAAACGCGTGTATATATTTATAACAAGGGGCAAAAATACATTATTGTATTAGAGCCGCAACGCAAGGGACAAGCATATTTTCTTCTGACGGCTTATTATCTGAATAAAGAATATGGAGAGAAACAAATCAAGAAAAAAATGAAAAAAGGAATTATACTATAAAAAGCAAGGCTCGATATATGTCAGGATATAACGAGCCTCGAAACTCCTTCTGTCTACAGATGAGCATTGCAAAAATACGAGTTTTTTTTGGTTAGAACAAGAAACTCTGAAAAGAAATCTTCTTTTTGCGCATATTTAACGAATTAATGAGATTTATTCTTAGTGTATTAACGGGTTAGTCCTAAAACTACTTACCTCCCCCTCCTGCAATACACCTCTTCCTCAACCTCTTCCGCCAGTAGTTTTTCATCGCGTGTCACTTCATCCATGATACCATCATTATCCACATCACCAATATCTGCTTTCTCGTGTTGGTATTCCGACATCTCAGAAAGTTGCTCATGAACACCTTGTAGGTTGGCATCAAGACTAAAACTGTGATCGTATGCAAAGGAGTGCTTCACAGCAAGGCCGATATTAGTGACAGTACCGACATCGAGATGATCAGTCTCTTTGTTGTACTGCACCTGCAACACATTTCCATTGTCCATCTCAAATATAGGCATACGTTTGGCTGTCATCTCAACGAACTGCTCGGCTATCATATTCTTGGCTACTACCTTCACATCCTTTGAGGCATTATTAGGTAGTCCATAACGCTCAATCATGCAGCGTACTTCCTGTTCAGGTACTTTACGCATGATTTCGTAGGTACCACCAACACTGTTGTTGTAGACCACCGCATAGTAGTCATCTTCGTCCAACAAATCATCACCACGGTTCTGGATTGGTGATTGGAAGGTATGCTCAAGGTCGATGGCATCACCTTGGTCATATTCCTTTGCCTCTTGTAACAACCGATCATAGTCACCATTCTCATGCAGTCGGTCTAAGAGCTGTGTATCATCAGCGTTTTGGAGGTAAGCCACTGATACATAAAAGTTACGTCTATCCTTGCTTTCTCCACTCTTTTCCGTAACATTCTGCTGTACAGAGTTCTCATTGTCTATCTGTTGTGTAATCTTGTCTAATTGCTCTATTATCATGCCCGATGCCCGTTTCACATCAAGCAGGGTCGTCTTGATGAAATCCGGTGACTCCTTCAAGCTATTAAGCCAAGACTTCAGGTATGCAGCCGATTCGTCCTTCACATTCTTGGAGATACCATACCGCTGTGCCACCAAAGCACTACCCAGTTCGGCAACCAATTCTTCGCGAGCATATTCTTCTGAGCCAAAAGCACTTGGCTTTATTCTGTTCAATCGGCTCTCTGAACCTGTGCTATGCGTCATTTCATGAAAAAGTACACTTACAAAAGACTCCCCATCCACAAACTGCGCCTTTTCAGGCATTACTATCCTATCATTCAAGATACTGTAGTAAGCCCTATCCTGATGTTGCAGCTCAATGGGACAAACCCAGCCATTGTCTTCAATCATCTTATCAACGGCAGGAAACGAAAAACTCTCACCATTCAGTTCTGGTTTCACAAGCTGACTCTCTTCTTCAATCTTCGCATAGAGTTCAGGACGTGCCTCTTTCATGTTAGTCTGATCCACATTGAACACGGAATAGACCTGCATTTTCGGGTACACCGAATAACGCTGTTTCTCTCCATCCGACAGCTTCTTGTAGTCATCATACTTTATCTTAGCCTTGGTATCCTTATCCACCACGGTAAATGTGGTAATAAAGACCGGGAATGACTTTTCCCCTTTCTTCACGCTGACTTGCGGCAGCGGTTCTCCATTCTCATCTTTCAGCGCTGTCCGGTTCCCCTGTTTATCCTTCTGGTAGTTCAGCCCAATCACCCTGTCAAAAGTACAATAAACAGGCAGCTTGTACCCTTGCTTTTCAGCATAGAGCATCAGCATCAACGAATTCATTCCATTGTAATCACGCCCCGACAGGTTCTTGGGCCATTTCATAGTTCCTTCGGTAAACCACGGTTTTTTCCAGTCACTTTGCAGATTGTTGATTTTCTCTATCATTAGCTCTGCAAAACGATCCAGCGCCCTGTCCTCTGCACTGGGACCATCCGCATTATATTTCTTCTTATATGTCATAACTAAAAAGGTATTTCTTCATTCGACTTTCAGGCATCCTGTTTGACCCATTCACTGATCTCTTCCACTCTGCACCCCAAATTGATTTTATCCTGGTAAATGGATATTTCCAGAGTCCCATTGATATGAACCTTTCCTTTGGGGGTGAGAAAAGCCTCATGTTCGGGAGAGAACCGGATAAAGCGAACCCAAGTATATTCAAAAACATCTCCGTCCTTTTCGGTACTGAAAGCCGAGAATATCAGATATTGCCTGCCTTTCTTATCCGTCTTTTCGTCTACCTGTTTACCAATTGTTCCTTTAAACTCCATACTTCCGGCAATGCCATCCTGATTGTTTACTGGACTGAACTCCACCGAGTCCGCATGAAAATTGAAGTAGAAATTACTTTCTCGTTTTCTGAAAGTCAGACTTCCTTTCAATTCCACCCGTGTACCGGATGAATACTGTGCGAGTTCATTGCTGTTACCTTCCTGAAGCACACTCACCTCCACTGCTTTGCAGGAATCCCCGTCCTTTGAAGACACATTCACTTTGACAGCAAAGCTGATGTATGCCTTGCCTTCTTTTCCGGTGCGCATCGACGCTGCACGACTGATGACACCATTGACTGTTACATTACACTTAATCATAAAATTCAGTATTTAAAAATGATTTATTCGTCCGATATTGAGGCATGTTTCGTCTCATAAATAGTCCATGCCAGCCCGATGATAACCACTGCCATGTATGCCACTGAAGCCATTAACCCGAAACAGCTATATATGGCATAGCGGATAGCCAAGGCACAAGCAATCACTATAACGATGGCCAAGATTAATCCTATTGTCTTCATCGTATCTGTAGATTTTGGTTTTCCCGCTGACTGGCATTTTGCTCATAGTTGCGCGAAGCCTGTTGTGTCAATAAGGCATTATTCACTATACCCGCAATGCGTTGCTGTTTATCGGCATCTGACAGACCTGAGTCACCAAGAGTGCTTTGCAACCGGTTCATCTCGACAGTACTTAGTTCATGGTTATAACTATTCTTTCCGTCATTCATTTGTAGAAGAGCTTTTCCATTCTCCTGAATGCTCAGACTACATTCTTTTAACGACGGCATTAAGGTGGACAAATCCACCTGTTTTTTTATAGCAGAGTCCGTAGCAGCCTGCATTTTCTCTTCTTCCGATTTACCATCAATTTGCACCGCCAGTGTCATTAGCGAGGTAAACAGGGTTGTTACCAGTTCCATAATCGGATCATCTGATGACATTCCCACTCCGCTGTCTTCCGAGGACAGTAACTTCTTCATCCACTCTTCCGGTGATAGTGTCGTGTCAATCTGTGGATTTTTACCGGGTGTAGCCTCCTTGTATTTGGCCAACAGATCTGTTCCATTCGATAAGGCTTGCAACTGAATATTCCCTTTCTGCCCGATTTCCGCCAAGTAAGCGACCGGGTCAATATCTCTCGATGTTCCATCCGCAGTGATCTGTTTCACTCCAAAATGTAGATGCTCGCCCGTTGTCCGTGTACCGGTATTGCCTGATATACCTATTTTCTGACCAGCCTTCACGTCATCTCCAATCTTTACGTCAATGGAAGAAAGATGCAGATAGCTGATTTGGCATTTATCCCCGTTTTCACGTTGATACTCCAGTGGTTCATCCGAAGAATGCGTAGTTTTTCTCATGCATTGCTAGTATTTTAAGTTCAAAGAACTTCTGGTCTCTGTATCCATATGCTTGTCTTTTCATTGTTTTGATTTTATTGTTGATTCCTTCCAGTTTAGCTGTTGATATATGGTAATCGTACCAAGCTAATATTCCCCATTTATGCGCTTTCAAGGTGTTAGCCATTGTGGTGAGCTTGGGTATTTTGGCTTCGTAAGCCTGTTCAATCCATTTGTCCAACACTTCAGCTGCCTGTTCTTTATTGACTTGTGTCCATATCTCTCGTAGGCTTTCTTTCAGGTAATAAGCCTTCATCAGTGGTTCATTCATATTTAAGGCATTGTCCAACCTGGATTTGTACTTGTTGTCAAAAATGTCCTTGCCATTACAAAGCAGCAGCCAGCGTGTCCCCTTGATAACCTTCCGTTTGTTGAGATCTTTTTCTTCCCTGTAGATTCCTCGCCTGATTTCATCCAGGGCGTCATTCATCAGCTTGACAACATGGAAATGGTCAAAGACAAGTGTGGCTTTGGGCAGGTTGGTCGTAACTGCGACGATAAACGCTGGTGAGAGGTCTGTTGCCACAGCCTCTATCTGTATCCCTGCCTTGGTCACCTTCTTCCAGAACTCATCCAGGACACCCCTGCCTTTGCCATCCCCGATATAGATGACTCGCCCTGTTTCCAGATCCACTACTATTGTTTTGTAGATGTGTCCTTTGGCTACGGCGAACTCGTCTATACCGATATGACGCACCTGGCTTATGTCAGGGGTGTTATAGTTGCGATACAAATAGCGCTTCTGAATATCCTTCACCGTATCCCAAGACAAATGGAGGTGGTGAGCCACATCTTTTATGGTGCCAACCCGGGATAGCTCCACCACCAAGCGGGCTAGTCTGTTACTATAAGCACGCTTGCCAGTGACAAAATGGATGTGTTCTTGTCTGATACTCTGGCAATCCTTACATGCAAGACGTTGAACTTTTATTTCTAAAATCACTTGCTTACTGCCAATAGGAACACTGCGGACACGGCGGATCTGAACCCCGGAACGAATATAATTCTTGCTCTTACAAACAGAACAACACAGTTTATCCTTACGAGTTTGCAGTTTTAAAACAATACTATTATCTTCGTATCGTACACAGGAACATTCTTGTTCCCGAACGCCAAAGGCGTGGTATAAAAAGCTGGTATACATATGCGTTTTGATTAGCGGTAATCAAAGGTATAATATACCAGCTTATTTTAGCTATTAACTACGCATTTATCGGATGAACCAGAAACATTTACTCCATCTGCCATTTCATCGACAATCAGACGTTTTGGAAGACGACTACTTCTTTCTTCCCGGTTATATTCACCCAACATCAGGGTGATAGGAAGTAAAGATGCGAAATCTTTAGCACTTCTATTCTCATACATTGTGGCTGTAAAAACTGATTCGCCTACTTTCAAATTTAATTTCATACTTATAAATAATTAGGATATTTGGGGAAATATGGTTTGTGATTAAGAAGGATGACTTGCATGTCTTAATCGATGTTGCAAATGTAGCGGTTCAAAACCAACCGCTTTGTAGACAGATTACAGACATCATAACCCCAATTACAGAATGATGTTTTATTTCGCAAATAAGCATTGAATAGATATTATATCGGCTGTTTTATGTCAAGAAAGCAACTAAATAAGAGATTTGTAGATGGATTACAGATTTCATAACCTCAATTACAGAAGTTGGTTATTGGGAATGAAATGTCATACCTCAAAAGCATATCTTTGCCTGACTAATTAAAAACAAAGTGTTATGATTCCAATAGATTATACTCAGACTATTAAAAATACAATCAATCAATTATCCGACAGGCAATCTTATGAAAGATTGTTCCATCAACACAAAGATGGAGAACCTATACCGTCAGCGAAAGTATTACACCACATAGTAGAACTAACCAGGGCTATCATCTTTCCTGGTTATTTTGGAAATTCAACGATTGATAGTCACACCATTCATTATCATATTGGAGTGGAAGTAGAAAAACTATATAGTTTGTTAGTGGAACAGATACAAGCTGGACTATGTTTCTGTGAAGAAATACGGAAAGCTGAATCTTTCCGTGAAGCAGCGGCATTACTCGCCACACATTTCATTCATAAGCTACCCGAATTACGTCGCATCTTAGCAACAGATGTGGAAGCAGCCTATAATGGAGACCCGGCAGCCACTAGTTTTGGAGAAATTATTGCATGTTATCCTGCCATAAGAGCGATCAGTAGTTACCGTATCGCACATGAACTGTATGTATTCAATATTCCTCTTATTCCCCGTATCATAACAGAAATGGCACATTCCGAAACAGGGATTGATATTCATCCCGGAGCACAAATCGGACACCATTTTGCTATTGATCATGGAACTGGAGTAGTAATCGGAGCAACATGTGTCATTGGAAATAACGTCCAGTTATATCAAGGAGTTACATTGGGAGCTAAAAGTTTCCCTTTAGATGAGAATGGAAATCCAATGAAAGGCCATCCAAGACATCCGATACTGGAGGATGATGTGACAATCTATTCCAACGCGACAATATTAGGGCGTATCACGATTGGTAAGGGAGCTGTGATTGGCGGAAATATATGGGTAACCGAAAATATTCCGCCAGGCGCACGCATTGTACAACGAAATAAATCAATAGTTAGTCAATTCCAACAGGTCTAGTTGACTTTTTGCTTAACAACTTATCCTATATTCCAATGGTGATACTCCTACACATTTTTTGAACAGCCTCGTAAAATGCGTGGGGTATTTGAATCCCAATTCCTCTGCTATTTCCGTAACAGACATCCCTGTGCCGGACAATTTTTCTTTCGCCACAGAAATCAATTTAAGCTGTATATACTCTTGGGCGGTATTCCCCATTTCTTTCTTAATCAAATCACCGAAATAATTGGGAGACAAACAAAGCGCGCCAGCACAATAAGCCACAGAGGGAAAACCTTGCAGATGTGCTTTCCCACTTTGCATATACTCTTCAAGAAGACTCTCGAAGCGGGACAGAATATCCTTGTTCGCTTTGTGGCGGGTGATGAATTGACGGTCATAAAAGCGCATACAGTAATCTAATAACAGAGCAATGCTTCGTGCCACTATTTGATTAGTGCGTTTATCTATCTCCCTGTCCAATTCTTGCCGTATGTTTTGGAAACAGCTTTCTATAATCTCTCGTTCTTTTTCGGAAATATGCAATGCTTCATTGGCCTCATAGGAGAAAAAAGAATATTCTCTTATCGTTTGTCCCAACTCCGTACCATAAATCAAGTCGGGATGAAATGCTAACGCCCATCCCAACGGTTGAACCGGTCCATCACTCTCTACTCCGAAAACTTGTCTGGGTGCTACGGCTACAATCGTGCCGTTCTGGTAATCGTAATAATTGATGCCATAACGCAAAGGACCGCAATTTACATTTTTAAGCGTGACATAATATAAACCGTAATTAACACGCCGAAGCTGCATCGGATGGCAGTCTTCCAATCGGATAACACTCACCAGCGGATGCTGCGTCTGTACACCCATATAATCATTGAATTGATGGATCGTATCTATTCTGGCAATCTCATTCATCGTATTTTTCTTTATTTTTGAGGCAAAGATAGCATCATTTACAATAAGTTGCATCCCGGCAGATCAGTATCAGTAAAAATGGTCAATTAATCTGTGATGCGTATCACAAGCGTTCAATTACCTCGCCGTAACTTTGCCGCAGAAATTAAAAACAAGTAATATGAAGAATGTATTAATCGTATCAGGACACCCGAATCTGGGTGAATCCTTTGCCAACAAAATTATTTTGAACGAATTGCAAGCGCGTTTGCCCGAAGCTGAGTTCGTCGTTTTAGATCGGTTGTATCCAAGTTTCCAGATAGACGTAGCTAATGAGCAAAAGCGCCTTATCAAAGCTGATGTTATTGTATTGCAATTCCCCTTCTTTTGGTATGGTATTCCTGCATTAATGAAGAAATGGATGGAGGATGTGTTTGTGCATGGTTTTGCACATGGATCAACAGGGAATAAACTACATGGCAAGAAATTAATTGTATCGTTCACCTCCGGTGCTCCGGAAGAAATGTATCGTCACGGTGGTTTACAGAACTTCCCAGTTGAAGAATTCATGCCTCCGCTGATACAGTTTGCCAATCTTTGTGGCTTGGAATGGCAGGATTATGTATACAGTGGAGACTTGTCTTATGCAAGTGGACCTGATGAAGAAAAATTAGCAGATATGCAGGCGAGAGCAATGCAGCATGCCGAAAAATTAGTGGAACAGATAAAAAACAAATAGAAATTTATATGCCGGTAATCACATTAGAATTAGCGAAAATGAGTAAGGACAAGAAAGCCGAACTCGTAGAGAAAGTGACAAAAACAGTAGCTGAAATCTCCGGGATTCCAGAGCAAGCCTTCTATGTTTTCATCAAAGAAAACGCCCCAGAGAATGTAGGAGTAGGAGGACAGCTCTTACTTGACGTAAAGAAGTAACCAACATTTTATCAATAACATAAATTATAGGAGAAATAAAAATGGAAAAAATGCCTTCAATTGCATTAGGCACCTGGTCATGGGGAACCGGTGCTGCAGGTGGCGACCAAGTATTTGGAAACAACCTGACTACTGAAAACTTGAAACCATTGTTCGACACAGCCATGAATCTCGGGCTTAACTTATGGGATACAGCAGCTGTTTACGGAATGGGATCATCAGAAACAATTCTGGGAGAGTTCGTCAGACAATATTCCCGTGAAGAGCTCATTCTGTCTACTAAATTTACTCCACAGATAGCCGCTCATTCAGACAATGCGGTAGAGGAAATGCTGGAAGCCAGTTTCAAACGCCTCGGTACCGACCGTATGGATATTTACTGGATTCACAATCCGGCAGATGTGGCGAAGTGGACACCCGGACTGATACCGTTACTTAAAAGCGGGAAAGTGAAGTACGTTGGAGTATCCAACCATAATTTGGAAGAAGTCAAGCTTGCTAACAATATTCTGGTAGCAGAAGGTTACAAAATATCAGCTGTGCAAAATCATTATAGTCTGTTATACCGCTCGTCCGAGGAAGCTGGAATTCTCGACTATTGCAAAAACAATGATATTACTTTCTTTGCATATATGGTATTGGAGCAGGGTGCGTTGTCTGGCAAATACGACACTCAGCACCCTCTTCCCCAAGGTAGTGGCAGAGGAGAAACCTACAATAAGATACTCCCTTCGCTGGAGGCCCTCATCCATGCCATGAGAAAAATAGGTTACAGCCAAAATGCTTCCGTGTCTCAAATAGCTATTGCGTGGGCTATTGCCAAGAATACATTGCCTATCATTGGAGTAACCAAACCATCTCATGTGGTAGATGTAGTACAGGCTTCAAAAATAGTATTGAGCGCCGCAGAAATCACGGAACTGGAAGAACTTGCCGCAGAAACGGGAGCGGAAACCAGAGGCTCGTGGGAAAAATCGATGGTATAAACATTCCATGAATAAAGTGTTGCATCTCGTTATATTGGAATAGTTGTACCCTGATTACAGATATCATAACCCCAATTACAGATTTTGGTTATTAAGCTCCAAGAACATGATATTTATTTATATCTTTGCTAAAAATCAATCACTTATATATGATGGATAAAGTAATAAAACTCGATAATGTAGATCAGTACAATTGCTTGTATGGACTCGAAACATTGCACCCCTTGGTTAGTGTCGTAGACCTCACCAAAGCCACCCGGAAAATTGATAATATCGAAATTCACTATGGCGTTTATGCACTATTCTTGAAACAGTCTAAAAGCTGCAACATCAGATATGGCCGTAAGAATTATGATTATCAGGAAGGGACTATTGTCAGTTTTGCGCCTAATCAGATTGTAAATGTAGAAACTACAGATGAGGAGGTCGGTCCTAAAGTGTACGGGCTTGTATTTCACCCGGATCTTATTCGAGGAACTTCCTTGGGGAAAACAATTAAAAACTATACATTTTTCTCTTATGCGGCAAATGAAGCATTACATTTATCCGATCAAGAAAAAAGTATTGTTATGGATTGTCTGGAGAAAATCAATATCGAATTACAACATGCTATCGACAAGCATAGTCGATTATTGATCGCAATGAATATTGAACTGCTTCTAAACTACTGTATGCGCTTTTACGAGCGCCAGTTCATCACCCGTGAAAAAGAGAACAAGGACGCACTTTCTACATTCGAAAAGCTTTTGAATGGTTATTTTGAGAGCAAACTTCCTGCACAGGATGGATTACCTTCAGTCAAATATTTTGCAGACAAAATATGCCTATCTCCTAATTATTTTGGGGATATGGTAAAGAAAGAAACAGGTAAGACCCCACAGGAACACATTCAGGAAAAGATAATAGAACTTGCCAAAGAAAATATAGTAGAAACGGACCAAACCGTCAGTCAAATTGCTTATTCACTTGGATTTCAATACCCACAACATCTATGTCGATTATTCAAAAAACATATGGGTTGCACGCCGAATGAATACAGGCAACAAGCAAGTATTCTTGTCTGAGAAGAAACCTTTCATGTTTAAGAATATAAGAAATCGCAGCTATCTAAATAGAAATAATAGCTGCGATTTCTATTTTTTATTGTTAAGACAAGCTCCGTTAAAAATCAGCATTGTATATAGATTACAGATATGATAACCTCAATTACGGTTATAACCCAGCGGCCTGATTAACTCTGAATGAAAAGTGTTATCTTTGTTTTAAATATCAAATTGTGATGAAAAAGAACACTTTAAAAATAGATACCGTCCACCAATGCAACTCTTGCATGGGCAACAAGACACTGCACCCATTGGTCAGTGTTATCGACTTGTCAAAGTCCAACTTAGCTGACTATTCCATCAAATTTAATTTTTACACTGTACTGTTAATTGAGAATGAATGTGACGAATATATCTATGGTCGTAAATACTACGATTATTCGAATGCCACCTTGCGCTTCCTCTCTCCTGGACAGTCCATACAGTTGGATGAGAAAAAACCACTTCCTCAAAAAGGTTGGTTACTAGCTTTTCATCCTAATTTGATTTGTGACACTACATTGGATATGCACATTGAATGCTATACATTCTTTTCTTATCAGGCAGATGAGGCTTTACATCTTTCGCTACGTGAAAAGACAAAGGCTATCGAATGCCTGAACAATATAGAACAAGAACTTCAGCATGCCATCGACAAGCATAGCAAAGTCCTAATTTCACGTCATATCGAGTTGTTTTTTGATTATTGTACCCGCTTCTACGAGCGGCAATTCATTACCCGTTGCGAAGCGAACAAAAAGATTCTTACCAAATTAGAGTCGGTGTTGGATGAATACATTCAGTCTGGTAAACTAGAAAGCACTATTTTACCTTCCACTGAATATTGCTCGAATCTCCTGCACTTGTCTCCATCTTATTTTAACGATGTATTAAAGTTTGAAACAGGTAAAACGATAGAGTTGTATTTCGAACTGAAACGAATTGAAGTAGCAAAGTCAATGCTGTTAGATGATGGAAACGTCAGTCAGATTGTCAAAAAGTTAGGTTTCTCCAGTGTACAGAGTTTTAGTAAACTATTCAAAAAAACGACAGGGATTTCTCCAAGCGAATATAAAGTGAGTCGAAATTAGAAATATTGCTTGTTTAAAATCAAAGACTTATTTAGTTCAATGGTAAACCCCGACATCAAGATCAATTGTACAGTATATCTATCAACACATCACAACTTTTAATAAAATAAAACTTTAGATACCCCCTTTCTTATTAAGCACATCTACAATCATCGCTTTCACCTCCTGACCGACTTCCACGAAGTTCCTGTAAAGTATCCGTTCCCGCTCTTCTTTCGAATTGAAAGTATAGAATCGGGGTAGCGGATAGTTTGCATAATCAGCTTCCTCTTTCTTTATCTCTGTCATATCAAAATCCGTCTTGCAGTAGAACTTGGAAGTTTTGAATTCATCCGATTCCTGAATATTCATGCTTCCATTCTTCCCTACTTTCGTCTTCACAAAGTCCCGTGCAGTCTGGCCGCATATCCAACCGGTAGGCAAATCGGAAATCTTACTTGCCGGAACAAGGTTATCCATATTCTCATTCAGATTAATCGAAGTCTTGTCCCGGTCGATGGTCACACCTTTCTTGAGTTGCACCACCTTACCGAAAATATCATTACTTAGCCACTCCAGCGTTTCTTTGGCACGGGCAGAGCCACTTATCACATTACCCACGGTCGTAATAATCTTCTGCATACCCACCTTCCCGTAATCCGCTTCCAATTGTGGCAACTCTTGAAATCCCAAAGCTACGCTTACCTTATTACTTCGGGCAGTACCTATCAGTCGGTCTATCTTATGGAAGTACAGCGTGGGCAACTCATCCACGATGATGCTCACCGGGATATTCTTGCCTTGCCCCGTATTCACTCTGGTCACAAGTCGATTCAGAATCAGAGCGTTCAACGCCCCGATAATGCTCTCCATCTCCGGATCATTCGCTATCAGCAGATAGCTTGGATTCTTCGGGTCTGATACCTTCAAGTCAAAGTCATCACCGTCTTTATGAAATATCCAATAGGACTCTTTGGTCGCCAATCGGCTGGTATAGACACGCAGCGTACCCAGCATGCCCTCCAGCTGTTCCATCGCCTTATTTTTCAATGCCGTTTGAAACGGGCCGAGCAGCGGTGCTACCTCATTATCCGTTTCCAGCACCTCAAATATAGTTTGATATCCTTCGTTCAGAAACGAAAGGATATGTGGCATATCCGAATATTTACCCAACCAATAAGCCGGTTGGACTATCTCACCGCCTTTCTTGTCACGCACCACACCCGTCGGCTTCCAGAACTTCGTTTCCTTGTCTTGTGCCTTTTCCGCATACAACCGTTTACCATTCTCATCGTATGGCTCCCTTTCATAGTTCACAAAAAAGTAGATGCACGCAGCCAGGAAGTTGACCGCCGATGTTTGGAAAAACTGGTCACTGCCGCCACCGCCTTCTCTCTTTCCTTTTTGCAAGGATTCCAGTAATGTCTCAGCAGTTTCACTCGCTGCCGCCAAATTCTGGATGTACTTTTGCTGAATGGGATTCACCCTCCGGCTGTATTCCACATTCACAAAGTTGATGGTATTGAACTTACAGCCTTTGGGCACTTTGCCAAGTTCCTGATTCTTTCGGTAATGATAGTAGAGTTTCTCTGCCAAGGTCGGAAACTTGTAGTCATACACCACCATCGCAAACCCTTTAGCGGAGTGCTGGCGGATAAACGGCTCTATGATGGAAAAGGTCTTACCTGACCCCGGCGTACCCACCACCCACGTTCCTCTGAACGGATTGGAGATATTGCAGAATCCTTTACGAAACTTACCTTTATAATAGAAGCGCATCGGGATATTCACCGAATAGTCCGTTTCTTGAAGCTGGGTACATTGCTCAAAACTTTCGTTTTCAAGGTTAAAGCGGTCTTTCAGCAATCCTTCCTTCAAGAACTTTGAGATGTTATCCAATGCCACATGCACCAGGATAGTTCCCACGATGGTAGTTCCCATATAGAGAATGATATTCAGCGGTAAGCTGTACAGCCGCACATTTAGGGTAAAGCCAAAGAGCCATACAGCCGCTACCAGCAATGCTACACCGCTAACCAGCGGATAAAGTACCTGCCGCCGGGCATCAAACTCCAAATGTTTCTTGTTTCGGGTGCCCACGCAAGTGATGCAGATAAGCGCAAAGGTCGCTATCTTGCTGTAAACAAGATTTCCGTCTTGATAGATAAGCCACGTCTTGATGCGACCATGCACATCACAGAGGATACCGCTCCAGTGATCCAGCATCTCCGGTGAAACGGCATACTCGAAAAATTCCATCAGGATGGAGATATAGATCACTGCCCTGAATATCTTGTATGCTCCCTGTAGTTCCTTGCTTTCTTCCATATATTCCTGTATCTGTTAGTATCAGTACTCACTACTCATTAATGGTTATAATCGCTCTCGCCTTATGCGCTTGCAGCTTCGGTGTCTCCTGCATGGCTCCGCTCCCCACGGAATACAGCCATGCTTTGGCAGTCTGCTGTCCTTTCACTTCCGTAGAAGTCCAGTACCAGCACCGATCAGGGTTATCAGGCAGCAAATCCCCTCCGCAAAGTCCGATGGATTGATTCACCTCTGCTTTCACACCATATAGCAGCCTCATTTGAGCCACCGACGGGATATAGGCACTTTGCCCGTAACTCCAGATGTCAAACACGCTTTTCGCCAAAGGGGACGACGCATCTGTCGTATGGAATAGGGCAAAGGTGTTGGCGTTCCCGTCCAGTGCAGTTACATCGGACGATGTACCCTGATTCACTCCGATACTGTCCGCAAAAGCTTCGGCAACCGTATCATACAGATATACAGCATATCCTTTCCCTTCCGTTTCCGAATCACGGTTCAGGTAGAACACCACTCCCACGGCTTCCTTACCTGATTCCTTATAGCGAGCGTAGGGCAGCACTTGCCCGTCCGTACACAAGATATGTCCCACTTTCATTGCGGTGTCCGGAAACTCTTGATGACTGTCACAAGCCGTCAGCAGAACGACACTCATACAGATTAATAGTATCTCTCTCATCTCGTTGGTATTTTTACTCCGATTACTACACCTGTGCGAAACAGGTCTTTCCCTTCTATCATAATGTCACTCTTCACTTGCCAATAGAGCTGCCACCCCTTTTTCAAGGAATAGCTGTGCTCGTAGCCCACATGAATACCGCCTAACACATTGCCGTCACCGGAACCCAGTGAGCCGCCAAGCCGCAAATTTCCATGATGGTTACGCCCCCTCACTACACAAGGCTTGTAAGCCACACCCAATCCCCACGTTCTGTAGTTGTTCCAAAACGATTCCGGGCAGACATGACCGCAGGAAGCGCATTCATTCCATTTCAGATAGGCATTCCCGAAGAACTCCCACGCGTTATGATACTTCGTCTCGTATTCATAGCCGATAGTCAAATCCATTCCATTCTTGTAGAGCAGTCCGGTTCCTATTTGTATTCTTCCGTCCCGGTCATCCGCCCAGGCGGTAGTGCCCATTGTCAGGGCTACTACCAATGTTATCAGTATCTTTTTCATTCTTCTCTCAGTAAGGCGTTATTAAAACTGTCGGCACTCAGCACATCCTCATAGTCTATATGGAGGACGATAGTTCTGCCGGAAATCTGTTTCTCACTCATCTCAATGGTCAGTACCTTGTCATTGGGGAACGTCAGTTTCTTGATGACCATCACATTCCGATACCCGTGCAGAAAAGATTGGGTCTGTTCCAAAGTCATTTCAGGCTTCAGCTCGATGATTTGCGAATTGGTCGCTTTCGACACTTTTTTGTCTGCCAGCTTGATGCGCACTTCATCAATGTCAAATCGGATATTCGTGCGATTCTCTATCGAGTAGTCGATAAAGAAATAGTCACCCACGGCATACACATTGTTCAGCCGCATAGTCATCCGGTGTTGCTTATTGCTCACATTTCTGAACTTTGCCGGGGAAGTCCATATCTGCCTGGCATAGCGGTACATCTCTTCGGTGGACAGGCTCACTGCCGGATTACGGTAAGCCTGTCTTTCCATCAGCTGTATCTCTTTGTCACTCACCGCTTCCTTCATCCTTGTTGTGTATAGCAAAGCATATTGCGTGCGATAACGTTCCGTCACTATCGTTACGATGGCCAGCACTTCGCCATCCTCATGACCACCTTCTTTGGGTTTCAGCCGGATCGTGTTATTGATGGGTTGGTCGCCTGCCACCTTTTCGGTGGATATATCCACAAATCGAATCGGTTCTGAGGCGGTGATGACAGTAGTCACCTGCTCATTCACGGTTATCTGTTCCATCTCTTCGTAGGTCTGTTGCGCAAAGGCAGGACATACGCTCAATAGTCCCCACGTAAGGGCTGCAATCTTCTGTTTGATGTTCATATCGTTATTCTTTTTATTAACGTTCCGTTGATTTCTTCTCTTTGTCATTCACCAGATACACGAATGTCCCGTATTTGAGCTTCGCCTTGTTTTTCTTCACCGACTTGGAAACAGCATTGCTAGTCCGCTGGTAGGCGTTCTGCACAGCTTGCATACCCCATTGGGTAAAGCTGTTACCACCCGTTCCGTTGTTCATATTTACATTGCTGCCCAAGGCACTGCTCGCCACATCCTTGCTTGTCTCCCTGAATGTACTGCTGGGCACATACAGACCTTCCAACCCGTCCGTATCGTAAATGGAAAGATTCACTTTCAGCAGTTCATCAGCCACCATCAGGCTTTTCACATTACCTTTCACCCGTTGGTCTCCGAATCCGCTCATCGTAGCATAGAGATAAGCACCTTTGGGCACCACCAGCTCACCGATTTCCACATCATCCAGCAGGCGCAGTCTTACCCTTGACCCGTCTACCGCCTTGATATCCTCGTCTATGATGGCTTTTATCAATTTCGGTTCCGGTTCATTCTCCGCCAGCGTGTGGAAATAATCCGATGGCTTCTTTACAAGTTTTACTACTGTACTACTTGTAGTAGCATCATCAATTCGATTCACCTCATTTCCGTTCACCTCTATTTTCCCTTTCATTGCGGTATGTCCGTTTACTGCATTGTCTGCGTTATCCGCATCAGCTACATCCGGTACGCCTTCCGTATTTTTCTGACCGTTCAATCGTGCTTCGGCAAGTGCTTTCTGTAATTCAGCCAATGCTCCTTGTTCCCGTTGTTTGCTTCGTGCCAGCCGTTCCGCTTCACTCAGCGGTTGCAGGTTGGTGGAGTCCGTCATCAGGTTTTTCCCTTTTTCAGCACTTTGCCGGAGCTTTTCCTGCATCTCTTGCGTGCGTTGCAGTTTTTCCAATTCTTCCGTCCTTTGGGCGGCTTCCATATCCAGCAGGGCGAGATCATCTTTTGAATACTTGGAGTCATAGCCCTCCTTGTCCTCTTCTTCATTGCCCCGGTCAATATTCTCTACGGCCGAATAATCCTGAATCTTTCCGTAGGACTTCACCATGCTCTCGTACTTGCCACTTATGCCATCATTCTGAATCTGTGCCTGTGGTAGTTCCGGATTCAGAAATTCCGTGGTTTGCAGTTCGTTGGGTTTCTCTGCCGTTTCGGTATCAAAGATGTCGAAAACCAGATACCCGGTTATCAGCAAGAGGGGATAGAGGATGGCAGGAAGCATATACTTCGGCTGCTTGAAGTTTATCTTATCTGTGATCATTGCGGTGAAGTTTTTGTTTGAGTAATTTTTCCTGTTGTTCCGTAGCCGTTGTGCGTTGCTCTGTCTTCTGCATCCGACCCACGGCTACCATGCGGTAGATGTTAAATGCCAGGCAACTCACCACGATGGTGAACACGATGGCAAGAAACCATTTGGGATGTTTGCACGCAAACCGCTGTACACTACTTGCTGCCTTATCTATTTTCAGTACTCTGGCAGTCTTCCGGCCTGCCTCTACTTCACTCTCGTACCGTTTCCTGTATTTCGGATCATCCTTGTCAGGCATCTTTTCTCCGATTATCATTTTTTTCCAACTCATATCAATATGCTTTAGGGATTAATTTCAATAATTGTTCTTTGTTTTCTGCTCAATATCCTTGTTCAGCAGAGTTCGCCAGTTCACCACCAGTAGCCCGTGAGGGTTGTTGTCTGTTCTCGGCACCTGCTTAAGCTGTCCTGCCGTAACCAGCTCACGGGTCAGGATGCTTGTCCTTCGCTCAATGCGTTGGCGGCCGTAGTAGGTAAACTCCATCTTCTCTTTGTCAAATCGGATGCTGTCACAGAAGATGCTGAACACCGCACTCGTACCCATGATATTGTTATAGAAGCCTTTTTCTTTCAAGGTATTGTACTGTGCCAATCCCGTTTCATCCACTAAGTACATCGCTTTTTCCATCGTGTATTTGATGTATTTGTCGTCCGGCGCAAGGGTGAAAAAGTAGTGATGAAACATCTCCACATGACTTTTGGCTTCCACGTCAAGGGTTTCCTCCATTGTGGTACGCTGTACCAAGATAGGCACATTGCCGTCCAGCACATACACTTTCTGTTGGGCATCCACCACCATCGTTCTTGCCGTCCATATACTTGATACACTGATGAGAATACACCCCAGCAGAAAAAATCCGCAGACGATGGTTACCAGCTTTACTTTGTTTTCAAGATTCTTAATGACCATATTTTATTCTATTTTTGTTATTCGCTTGTTTTTCATCTCTTATTTCATCATGGAGCTAATCGCTCCTGTCGTAGACATTTTGGCTTGTTGTGCCACACCCTCGCCGAAGTTTCGGGTAGAGAATGCCGTATCTCCTTCCGGCACCATCCATGCCGCCAAGTCCGGCACCAGGTTCAGGCATTTTAGAGCCACGATGCTTGCTGCCATCAGATAGCCGGCCGAGAAGAAAGAGTTTTGCAGGTACGCAGCCATTGTCTGCTCCGAAGTGGTGATTGCCTTCAGGTTCTCCACCTGTATGCAGAGTACAATATCAAAGAGTAGCAGCACATAGAATCCCACGAAGTAGAGCATCGCTCCATAGAAATGTACCGTCAGATACCTTGTCATCCACTTCGCCCAAGCGCCTTCCCATTTCGGAAGCAGGCTGAAAGCCCACTGTATCGGGCCGAAGATGGTCAGCATACCCAGCAGGATCTGTTGGCAATAGATCGTTGCCCACCACCCGATACGGAACACGATCAGGGCTATCACCATCACTATTTTATCAACGCACACGGTCGCACCGCTCACCAAAGAAGTGAACCATAGCCTACTGGCATCCTTCTCCATATTCGTCACTTCATCCACCCCGGTCTGCTCCATCGTGGACTCTATCAGATTGGGGTCTGATGTTCCCGAATGAGCTACGTCGGCTTGCGCCTGTAGGTTGGTGTACATGGTGTCTCTCACGTAGATTAGTTCCTGCACCTCCTGAAACTTGTCCGTTATTTGCGTGGCTTCCGCTTCATACAAGTCATGCGTATAGGAGCCGATGGCGTTGGGGATATAGGATAGGAAATCCAACACACACCAACTGCTTCCGCTACCGTTCAAGCCTGTGTCTGCCGGTGGGTACCACCACGACAGGATGATGGAGATCACCAGTGGCTTGAACAGTTTCATCACATCCAATGGCTCACGCTTTATCATCATCTTATACGCCATTCCGAGGGCCACGATGATAGAAAAAAGTGCCGCCAGTGCCATACACATTTGAAGAATCCACCAAAAAGGCCCTTGCGCACCGGTAAAGGTGGCATCGCAAAGAAATTCATTGGTCTGAAAGATCACGTCGTCTATCTCTTCTTCGAGAATATTGATCCCGAAATCCGAAAGTATGTTATCTGCCATACATTTGCTGTTTTTAGGTTATGTCATTCTATTGTTTATTCTTCCAGTCCATGCTTGCTGGTACTCCAGCCCGCATCTCGCCAGCGGGAGAGAGCGTTTCTCACGATCTGTGCTTTGTGATTCTCTATATTTCCCGTAGCCGTCAGTAACTCCGAGGTCTTTCGGGCATTGGAGAGCCGCACAATGTAGAGGATGAGTGTTTCATTTTTTCGTGCCACATCCGCATAGATGCGCAGGTATTCCTTTTTTCGCTGGGCATTGGGCATATAGGCATCCTGTGCCGCTTTGATGGCGCATTGATACACGTTGTAGTACGCTACCCAGTGTTCTTGCTCATTAGCGGTACCGCCCACTTCCAATACCCGGCGGATATTCCGTTCAAAGTCCGCCATCTTATTATTCAGCTTACCACTCTCCGCCACCCATGCCAAGTCCAGCGCGCCACCGCTTCGGTCTGCCACATTCAGGGCTTCTATCTTTGCCCGTTTGTTCAGGGCAGAATCCAGTGCTTCCGCATCATCCACTTGCGCATAAAGGTTCAGTCCGGCTGCTGTTCTGAAAGCCAATTTGTTCTTGCTCGATGCGCTCTTCTGATAAGATTTATGCAGAACGGTATAATACATTGAGGGTGTCAACCCTCCCGAACCGATTTCCATTACGGTAATCTGATTCATCTTGGCATCATCATGGCTGTACGTGACGCTTTGCGCCTTTACTGCGGAGCAAATGCCCATGACCGCTGCTGACAGGAGTAAGATTCTTTTCATTATTTACTTATTTTTGTAAGGGTTCAGTCCTGATTCTTTCCATCTGCCGAAAGCGCCCTCTATGATTTCGGACTTGCTCTTGGTCCGATAGACGGATTCTTTCCAATATCCCATGCGGAGTTGGATATACCGCCACGTCTCAAAGTAAGACTTGTTCAGGTGCTTCTCTATATTGTCCAACCCGGTATTGATACTTTCCAGTACCATCAGCAGATCGGAGGTGGAGCAAGCGGCCGCACCGGTAGCATACAACACAAGGTCACCAAGGGAACGGTACAGATGGTTGCCTTCATCGCTTATTTTCTGTATGCAGCGTAGGTTGATGCCGATAAGCAGCGTATCACCCAACGATAGCTTGTTGCGTTTCAGTACCTTTTCGTTATAGTCCTCCAGCAGGTGCTTGTAGTCTTGTATGCGCTCGCTCACAGATTGGTAGGTCGAATAGACATTCAGACTGGTACGCAATGACTGATAAAGCACATCAATCACATCAAAGGCACGTGTGTACTTATCCAGATCCACGTTCAGGTTCTTGTAGTCCACCGTAGCCTCGCTGCTGTACTCATGCAGAAGTTGGTTGCTGAGTTCCAGTGTCGAGCGTGCCAGTAACAAGCTTCGCTGTTGCTTGTGGTCATTGATATAAGCTTCCACCACCGGCACATCAAATCCCCACTGAGCACTCGCCTTAATGGGAAATAGAAGGATTACTATAAGTAGTATAATAGTGAACACTATTTTGCTATATGTAGTATGTGCTATCTTTCTGAATCTATTTCTTTCTTTTTCCATCACTATTCCTCCTCATATTTTCCGTTATAATCCACCGAGTGCATGCTGTTGGCAGCACCACGCAACCACCGTTTCCGGCATTGCTCTACCAATGTCAGCCTTCTGCCTTGGTCATCACGAATAGCCGGTGCAACGTCTTTCAGCACGTCTATAATCGACCGCTTATAGTGCATCATCTTTTCCAGCGACACCAGATCGGCATAGATCTTCGTCAGCCGGGTATCCACCTGCCGGGCTACTTGCAATCTGTCCGACGACCATAGCAGATGATAGACATCCTCGCTCTGATCTTCTTCTGATGGAGCACTCTTCATGTATTCCGTGCTTACTTGGCAGTTCGGATATTGTTTGGCTATCTCCGATATCCGATTATTCACCTCTTTGGCTTTGTCCGCATCACTTTTATTGGGATCTAACTGCAATACATCCACCACTTCCGTATCGGTATATTCCGCAGTCATTTCCCAACTGATTTGTATAATGGCACGGTGTATTTTGATACCCAGAAAATATTTCGGTTTCCGGGCAATGGTCACGGTCGCTTTGAAAGTGACTATCCTCTTGATGTTGGGAGCAGTCGCTTTCCTCAGATAGCTGTAGCCTTCCCACCATCCGTCACCCTGCCATGATAGGCTATAAGCCGTCTGGCAATCTTGCAGGATAGCCGGTATGCGGTAATAGTCGTCCGTCGGCACGGCATTATCTTCATTGGCTTCCGCACGGGCTTCTGCCAGCTCTTCCATCTTCTTTTGCCAACCGGCAAGTTCTGTTTGCAACTGGGTGATCCGGCTCTTATTCTGGTTATATTGTTGCCTGTACCTGGCCGCGTCTTCCACACTGGCTGACGCTATCTTCTTGATCAGGTCGGCATTCTCATTTTCCAGTTGGTCTATCTGACTTTGCAGCAGACCGATTTGTTGTTGGTACGCTTTCTCTTTTTCATCCAGTTCGGACAAATCCAGATTTTCATTGCCCGAAAGGGTGGTCTGCATCACACACTCTTTGGTGTGGGCATTCAGGCTGCCTCCGCACGTGCGGCATTTATAGGAGGTGGTACCGGAGATAAGCGTAGCCCCATCATGACAAGTCACGCTGATGATGACACTTTCGCAACCTTTCAGCTTGGCGGCATCCGTTGCCTGATAGTATTTCTTGGCATCACTACCTATGTAATAAGTATAGCCCTCTTCGTTGTCATTGTATTCTGACAGCCTTGCGGTCAGTTGCGCCTTGAACGCATTCAAGTCCATCGTGTAGGAGTCAAACAGATCCTCGTAAATCACTTCCGTATGATTCCAACTCTTAGTCACGGAGATACTGTATGCGTAAGCCTTTTTTGTTTGTTTCCCGTTTCTTGAAATGGTATAGCCGTTGCGCCAGTAGCTGATTGAATAGGTATAGCCGTCATTACCGCTATTCAGTTGGTTCACCTTCGCTCTCGACCATCCTGCATACCTTTCCGAATTACTCAGTATCTGTTCCACCTGTGCCGCATTGGGATAAAAACCGGCATCGCCTGTTTCAAAGCGCACCCATTCACCTCCATTGATCACGCTATTATCATCCGTAGGCGGATTGTAGTCGCAGAGTGTCTCACTGCCGGCATCCCGTCGGTAGATATACCACCGTTGGGTATAATATTGTCCCACTACCTCATGCAGATAGTCCGTCGTCCACGAGGTCAGGTTGTAGTTACTTAGGTTGAACAGGTTACTTACATTGTTCTCTCCGCCGACTAACGACAGCAAGGTGCCTCCGATGGATTTATCCATCTGCTCATAAAATTGATAACTCCCTTTCACGGCATTAATCACCGTGTTGGTTTTTCCCTGAAGAAGCTCATTGAAGCTGCTACTGCCCAATATCTGCTCCGACAGGTTATCACCTCCGGTAGTAGCCAGATTCACTCCCATGTTATACAGTTTATCTATGTCTTCCTGAAGGTTTTCTTTGGTGAAGCTGCTTGACATCTTGCCGAAATCATCAAACATCGTTTGCCAGTCAATCTCTCCGGATTCGGAGAGTTTGAAGAGGGCGGCGATTCTTGGATCAAGTTCCAGAAAAGCGATGTCCTTGAATGACAGCTCACTGTTGGTCACTACCGATTCAAACTGCATACAGAGACTTTTCGTCTCATTACAGATTTTCATCAGATAGCTGCCCCAATAGAGGGCGGTTTGCGGAGAGCGGAGCATCATTCCTGCCACCGTCCATATCTTAGGCATTATTTTCGTACTGACCAGCTTGTAGATGCGGCGGTAATAATAGTTTTCCGTACTGCTGGTGAGTATGCCGAGTTCGGTCATGCCTTTCCGATCCATGTATTTGGATAGGAAGATACCTGCCGCTGCGACTTCTGCGGCACTGTACTTATCCAGAATCTTCTTTACCTGCTCGTTGTAGTAGACTTCGCTGGCCGTCTCTGCTCCGTAGGCTCCCACCATCGCTGCGATAGTCTTCTTGTCATAGTTGACACGCACATACTGTGCTTTCACCTGAATGGTAAAAACGCATATTATGACAAACAGGAGCAGATATCTTCTCATTATTGTTGATTCATTTTTACTTGATTGCAGCTTTCATCGCATTCACCTCTTCCATCGCTTTCTTCTTATCCTCCTTCTTGATATAGATAATAGAACTTAGCCATGCTATTTTTGCTTCCTCTCGTGACATTACTTTAGTTTTTCTATCTTTCTTCATCTTTTTATATTTTACTTACCCTACTTTAATTCTTCTTTTTCTCTTTTCCAATCCATGATAAGCCGATTCAAAATCCGTCTCATTATTTGATTCTCAAATTCAGCACATGCCCTGCCTGATTCACTTTTTGTGCAAACGCCAGTGATTTGTCAATGCCGGACAAGTTCCAGTCCCGGCAATAGGCTTCGATGGCTTCCTGATGGCTGCATTCCAACTCCCGTTTATACAGTTTCAAGGCATCTTTCTCCGCCCGTTCCGTCGTGTAGGTCATGTAGCACTCTTTGGATTCCTCCACGCCATACACACCGCTGGTCATTCCTCTGCGGATAAACACCTCCTTGAAGAACGAACGTCCTTCCTTATTCTCCAGGCGATTGATGGTGAATATCTTCTTGCAGTCCACATCGGTCAAGCCGAGGATGGACTGTATATTGTCGAATCGCTCCCTGAACTTACTTTGGTCGAGCAGCATCACCACATCCGAGTTATTGATGATGGCTTCCTTTACCACCGGACTGTCGATAATGTCCTGAATCTCCTGTGTCACCACACCCACACTGGCCCAGAATTTACGGGCGGTTTTGTACATAAACTTAATGTATTCAGCCATTAGGGGAGAGGCGATTGCCTTCCAAGCCTCTTCGATTACAAGGACTTTCCGATTGTTTTTCAGCCGCATTTTTTGCAAGAATACGTCCATGATAATAAGCGTAACTATCGGGAATAATTCTTTACTATCCTTGATCGCATCCACCTCGAATACAATGAAGCTTTCATTGAACAGTGTCGTGTCCACCTGATCGTTGAGTGTCTTTTCATACTTGCCACCTTTATAGAAAGGCTGTATCATATAAGCGTATTTATCATAGTCTATCTCGGTGATGTTGTTCTCCATGCAGATGATGTCCAGAAGTTCTATAGAAAACTCGTAGAAGCTGTTGAACGAAAGTTCCTGCACCTTCAGTGCCTTGCGTCTCTCTTCCAGCATGGACACCGTTCCGGGCACTTTAGCGAGTAAAGTTTCCGCGTCCACACCCAGTATGGCTGCCTTACGCTTGGCTCCATTGACAAGCTTTTTAGCCACAGCCTCCCTGCGTGCGGGGTCATAACCAGTGGAACCATTAAAACAGACTTCGTAATACTCGTTGACCATCTGTTCGGCGATACGGATTTCAAGGTCGGTAGCCGTAGCATCCGAACCTTTCCATATCTGTAGAATCAGGTTTTTCAAGAAATTGACTTTCTCTATATTCAGCTCTGCACGGTTGATGTGGAACGGATTCATCGTGATAGGCTTCTCTTCGGTATAGCTGATATACCGTCCGTTCAGGTACTCGCAAAGTCCCTCGTATGAATTACCCGTATCCACCATGACCACATCGGTGTTCTGTTCATGGAGCTGCCTGACCACACTGTTCATGTGGAAGCCTTTATATATAGCCTAACATGCTGAGCCACAATACTTTCATAAAAACAATAAAATCTAAACGGTACAAATTTTGAACAAGGGAAAAATAACCGTTCAAAGCACTCGGCAAAGAGAAAAAACTATGACAGGGGCAATAAGCAGATTTAAGATTATTTATGAAAATAATTTGGGCTATTTTGGATGATTGCTATCCAAAGAACGCATTTTGGATAAAAAGTATCACTCTCATTATCCATGAAGAGTGAAACAGTCTAAAAAGGAAACGAGGGGAAATGAGTGCTATTCAGGAGGCTGCAAAAAGGGGCAAAAATGGGTGTCTTGTACCTTGGTTGTATCTCAATCGGCATATATGGCTGATATACAACGCAGGTTAATAATTCGGCGGCAATAGCAAATAGTCTAAATTATTTCAAAAATCTATTTTAGGGGGCTTCAAAATTATTTTTTTCTTACTTTTATAGCGTATAATGCTATATTTAGGAGATTATTTAGTATCTTTGCACCCAAAATACATTGAAGTATGAAATTAAATCGAATAAAAGCAGTATTGGTAGAACAAGACAAGTCGCAAAAATGGTTAGCAGAGCAGCTTGGTAAAAGTTTTAGTACAACCAACGCTTATTGCTGTAATAGGCAACAGCCTAATCTTGATACACTATATCGAATAGCCCAACTGCTTTCGGTTGAACTCAAAGAATTGATTGTTGATAATACAAAGAACGAGGAAGTATGATTAAATTGATAATTGAGAATACAGACCGTTTCATAAATGCAGTACCAAAAGCGAAACGGAAAAAGTATGGTCAGTTCTTTACGAACGTGACCACAGCTCTGTATATGGCTTCTCTCTTCGATTATGACACTACAAAACCTCAAATGAGTTTGTTGGATGCTGGAGCAGGAACTGGAATATTGTCGGCAGCCGTTGTACAAAGGCTTATGGATAATGGTTATAAAGGTCATATCCATATCACTTGCTATGAGACGGACAGCCTCGTACTGCCTCTATTGGAGGAAAACCTGACAATCATTAAGAGCAACGCAAATGTTTCGTTTACTATAATCAATGAGAATTATATTACGTCGCAATCTTTTGGCGTAGATACATTTTTCAGAGAGAACGAGAGTCTGTACGACTATGTGATTGGCAATCCCCCTTATTTGAAAATACCGAAAGATGCAGTAGAGGCAAAGTCGATGCCATCAGTTTGCCATGGCGCACCCAACCTTTATTTTTTATTTTGGGCAATGGGTATATACAATCTGAAACAGAATCAGGAACTGGTATATATCGTGCCAAGGTCTTGGACTTCGGGGGCATACTTCAAAAAGTTTAGAGAATATCTATTTAATAATTGTGTGATTACAGACATACATTTGTTTGAAAGCCGGGACAAGGTGTTTGATGGGGAATCTGTCTTGCAGGTCTTTTTCTGTTGCCGCTTCCCGTATTGTCTGCATCTCTTTTTCAGTTTCCGTCATCAACTTTTCCAGCATAACGGCTTCATTGCCGTAAGACAGCAAAGCTGAAAAATCCGGTTTCCCGTCCGGTGTTTCTTTTATGGCACACCTGTCGGAAACCTCCATCAACTCCGATATGGAGAACGGCTTGAACAGGCATCCGGCAAAGCCTTTTGCCAATAGTTCCCCTTTGTTACAACTGCCCGAAGCGGTTGCCACAACCACCGGGATTGTTGGTGAATTGCCCACGTTGGACGAACGCAACAGTTCCAGTAATTCGAAACCGTTTATACCGGGCATATTCAAGTCTGTCAGCAACAGGCTGTATTCTTTCTGGCGTATCATTTCCATCAGTGCCGCAGCATCGGTGCAAGTGTCGCAGTGTATTCCTTCTTGGGAATACATCTCTTTCAGCATCAGAAGTAATACCTCATCATTGTCAATGGCGACAACATCATGGAATTTATTGTTATGATAAACAGGTGTATTGCTTGTATATCCAAGCTGTTCTTCAGCTTCCTGCATAGAAATTTCAACTGTGAAACGACTGCCTTTCCCTTTCTTGCTGTCCAAACGGATTGTTCCGCCAAGCATCGACACAATATTACGCATTATGGCAAGCCCAAGCCCGAAACCCTCCTTTGCGGCGGCATTTGATAGACGTTCAAACGCACCGAACGCTTGTTTCTGTTCCTCTT